>Ga0123354_10009566_pt1 | contig 14863 bp, 18 predicted proteins | sample TergutLab28metaG_2_FD_97872 | JGI IMG/M metagenome (GOLD analysis project Ga0123354, IMG submission 97872) | Labiotermes labralis P4 segment gut microbial communities from Petit-Saut dam, French Guiana - Lab288 P4 | ecosystem: Host-associated > Arthropoda: Insects > Digestive system > Gut ...
CCATTGTGCGTTATCCTGTTCCCACATCAGATGCTCGGTATCGGTATATGTTTCAAAATAGGTGTGTTCTTTTTCCTTTTTATCCTTTATTACAAATTCGCGTGAAAAAGCGACCATATCGCCGGTTTCATCAAAATAGGGAAAAAGTTTGTCGCCTTTTTTCGGACTGAAAATAGCAACACGCAATTTGAATTTTGAAGGAAAACCGTAATTAGTTGGCTTTTCTACCGGATACCAAAGTTCGGCAGCTTCGGTTGTGCTAAAAATTTCACGCGCTACTTTCCGATTAATAGTCCGGCTTTTGGTGCTGAACAAAACTTTTTTTACTGCGTTTAATACAGTTTTTTCGTTTTCATCTTCCGGCTCGGCATTCAATGTTACCGGATTTCCAAATGTGAAGGCTACCGCTCGTTTTACAATCAGTTTTTGAATGGCAAGCGCAATACGGGCTACCGGTGCAAATTCTGTTCTTTCTTCGTTACCTTTATATCCTTGTGGTAATGTTTGATTTTGTAAGCTCCATTCTCTCTTTTCTTCTTCTGAAACATCTACTTTTACCGGCTTATCCGGTCGTTTTACCTTATCGAAAATATCATGTTTCGATGGCTCTAATTGCGACAAAATAGTATCCATATCCGGCTGTAGAGCATTGCGACCGGATTTCAATTCTTCAATGACCGTATTATGGTCTTTTTCTTTGAAAAGTTTTTTAATGTCCATATCTGTAATATTTTATAATTATTTGTTGTTAGCTTTTAATTTCCAGCAACAATCGGCAATCCAACCGATTAAATATGCTGTGGGTTCGCCGCAATCCATATCACAACCTATATGATGAAACATATAACCGGTTGCGTGTGAGGCTTCATGTGCTATTGTCTTGCAATCAAAATATTTTGGTCTAAAAATTATAAGCACTCCAAATTGTTTTGTTTCTTTTTCAAGTGTGTTTATCGTAATCGCTTCGTAATTTTTATATTTTCCAAAGTCTATATCTGTATTATCATCAATATCAGAAAATAATCCATTTAACTTCTTAAAATCATTTTCAACACATACCCATAATTTTTGTGGGTAAATAACCGGGTCAAATCGCTTTATATTCATACTAAATTTGCTATTCCGTTTGTAATTATATAATGCCCCTTACATGGATAGTTTAATATTGACGGCGTTATTGTAGCCTTATTGCCTTTTACAGTCAAATCCCACCCATTAGAATTGCCTGTGTATATTTTTCCGTTATCGTCGATTTTCGATAATGGAATATCAATCAAACTCCCGCATCCGCAAAGGCAATGATGACGTATCCGGCATATTTTTTTATCCACATACAAAACATTTTCTTGAATTGTATCGAAAGGCATTTCTTCTACAAATTCAATCGTTACGGGTACTTTCTTAATCGTTTTCATTTTTGCCTTCTATTAATTTTTTAGTATCTTGATAAATAATGCTTAACAAATCATCTTCCAATGGCGGAACTACAATTTTTGTATTTTTTTTACCAAGCATAAATATCAAATCAAAGTGAAATCTTTCATACTTTTCTACCTTCTTTTGAAGGTCTAAAATCAGTTGTAATGCTTCTGCTGTCATAATTCTGTATATTAAATGTTAATTAAAATATCCGCTTAAATCTTTTACGCCGTCCCGCTTCCTTTCTTCAACTGTACCGGTTAAAGCATCTGGCGCGTCATCGTGGGCGTTTGTACCTACTTTCATATATCTTGTTATGTCCCTGTAAAACTCCGGCCATAGTTTATCCCAGCCTTTGGGAAAATGAGTTAAATTATTTACGGCTGCTGAGTTATTGAATATTCGTACTTGTTTGTTTTCGCTTTGATGAAACCATTTGAATCGTGTTTTATCATTACCCATTATCCGGCATTGCGATTCAACAGTACGCGCAAAGGAACGCCCACCGTTATTACTTTCTATAACCGCTTTTTCTATCAAATCTTTGCTTATCATTTCCGCCGTTTTAGGTTCTGTGTATTCCATTGATTTTTGCGTATAAAGCACATCTAAAACAAAGTTTCCTATCTCGGTTTCAACGTAATCAATGGAACATAAATAATCAGTACCGGTATCGGCTGTGTCGGTATAATTTTTCCGTTTTTTCTTTTGAGTTATCGGGATTACTTCGTATTCTTTGAATGGTTTTTCATACATTAATCCTTCGAGTGGTTTAGGGTTCTGCATATATTGGGTATCGAATACAAAACCGTTTTTGTCCTGCAATTTATGTAATTCTACTAATGTATGTTTGAAATCCCAAAGGGCGCATTCTTCTCCTGTTTCTTCATTTGTATAAATACATGGCAAACTTAAAACCGTCCATTCTTCCGGCTCCAAACTTTGCAAATAACCGCAAAGGTCGTCTTCATCCAAACGCTGCATAATGATTACTATCGGAGTTTTACGGCTGTTTACGCGGTTACGGATTGTTGTTTCAAATTTTTGATTTACCTTGTTTCTGATTAGGTCGCTGCGGGCATCGTCCGGTTTAATTGGGTCATCTATGATTATTGCCCCGCCAAATCCTTCGCTTTCGTCAATGCATGATGTTAGTTCGTCGAGTTCTTGGGAAAATTCGGATTGTTCGTTTTCTTCCGTTTCTTGGTTTATCAAATCTTCATCATCTACCAATCCGGCCCCGAACCCTGTTACCTGTCCCGATGAACTTACGGCATATAATCCGCCCCCTTCTTTTGTGTACCATTTTCGAGAGTTAGAAGATGTAGGGCGGGCCGCAAAGAAACGCCGGTAATCAGGTTCGTTCATTATACCCTGAACATCGCTACTATTATCACGCACTAAATCATCGGAATATGATAAATGAATAAATTTTGCTTTCGGGTTTAATGCCAACCCCATAGCGATAAAGTTTTTTACTGCGAGTTCTGTTTTTCCGTATCGTGGTGCAATGTTGATAATAAGGCGCGTTATTTCCCCACTAAAAACCTTATCGAGTAAAGCTGCGATTTTTATGTGGTGGTCGCCTATGACAAATTTACGTTTGAACCGTTTTTTAAAAAAATAGCGTGTAAAGTTCAAAAGACTAAGTAAACACCAAGTCTTTTTAACGTCAATATCTCGTATTTCTTTGTCAAAACTCATTATTCAAACTCTCTAATAATTCTTTTGCTTCTGCTTTGCTCAACACGCGGGCAGGTATAAGGTCGCCGCCGTCTTTTCCGGTTAATTCGACTTTTTGTATTGCTTTGCCAAATTGCCGCTCTCGGAGTTTATCAATCGTTTTTGTATTGCCGTTTTTCATATCAAACAAAATCCCCATCGCTAACCCTTTGGCATAACTGTTACAATCTTCCCAGCTTGCAAGGGCTTTTAGCTCGTTGGTTGTCATTGTTAATATAGCGGCTTCCCATTCATTTACTTCTTTCTCATTTAATTGGTAAAACTTTTTCGCTTTCTTCTTTCCCAAAATGTTTTTTAGGGCTTCCGGCACTCTACTCAACGGACGCCCGTTTGGATTTCCACTTTCGCCTTTTTGAAATGGCGGTTTTAACCCTGAAGTATTGGGATTCGGATTCGGCATTTGTATCGGTGTTATTTGCAATTTGTATCGGTGTTATCCGATACAAAAATATTACCTTCAAATTCGACAGTTTGTCCGGTAAATTCTTCCCATCGTTTTGTTACTACATCGCAGTAGCATGGGTCTAATTCTACCATATAACAAGAGCGATCTAATTGTTCGGCGGCCATCAATGTACTACCGGAACCGCCAAACATATCTAATACAATATCCCCGCGTCGACTGCTATTTTTGATTAATCGTCCAATCAATTTTAGCGGCTTCATGGTCGGATGGTCTGCATTACGCACCGGCTTATCTTCATCGATTACTGTTGTGGGGACATTTCCCTGCAATAATTCTTTAACCATATTTTTAAGTTCTGATTTAGAAAATTTATCAATGTCCGGTTTGTCTTCAATAACGGTTGTTAATGTTCTATTTTTTGTAAAATAGTGCGCAGCGCCTTCTTTCCATCCATATAAAATTGGTTCATGCTTCCATTGATAATCTTGACGGCCTAAAACAAAACTGTTTTTGTTCCATATTAATTCTTGTTTGATTGTAAATCCAGCTTGACTGATTGCATTACGGAAATTCAGAGTTTCACGACTTGCATAAAATAGATAAAAACTTCCACCGTGTTTGATTCTTTCAAATGCTGATAAAAACGACTTAAAAAGAAAATCATAAAAACAGGTGTCGGTCATTTTATCATTTGTGATTTTATTATTTGTATTTTCTATTATCCGCTTATTTTTATACCCTAATTTAAGCATTGTTTTCCCTTTTTCTTCATAATCAACATTATATGGCGGATCAGTAATAAGTAAATCGGCTATTTTGTCGCCCATAAGTTTTGACATAAATACATGGTCAGTAGAGTCCCCACAAATTAGCCGATGTTTTCCAATCTGGTAAATATCACCAGTTTTACTTTTGGCTGTTTTGGGCAAATTATCATCTACATTAAAGTTATCTTCTTGCGCGTCCTCTTCTGTATTGATATCAATATTTGGAATATCTACGCACCAACGTTGTAAGTCTTCAGGATTCCATTCATTGGCGAGCAAATCAAAATCCCATTCGCCAAATCCGGCATTATCTTTTATTGTGTACGCCTTTAATGCTTCTACCGGTGTGCTGGGTGGGATAATTTTACATGGTGTTTCTGTATAGCCTAATTCCTTTTCGGCTCGGTAACGCATATTTCCGCCAATGATTATATATTTTCCGTTGTGTTCAAATACTAACAACTCGCGAAGAGAAAGCATATCAGGGTTTTCCTGAATGGAATTTTTTAGTTTTCGGTAACGCTCATCGCGTATAAATCGAGGGTTTGCCGGTAAACCCTCGATTTGTCCTTTGTTTACTTCCAACTGCGAAAGCGGAAGTATAACGCTTTGCACTAAATCAAACTTTCCCATAATTTGCTACAGTTAAAATGGAGTATCCATACCGGGGTGCCATGCCTGATATGTTGGGGTTCTTCTACTTGCTGCGGTACTATTTTTCAAACGCGACCCGCTTCCGCCTCTCTCGCTTCCTGATGCCATAATTCAAAAATTTTAATCGTTAAACTTCTTTTTTGTTATAATGTTCCATAACGGCTTATCTCTGATAGGCTTGTTTATGGTTTTATAGGCTTCGATAAGTTTGTCGGTTTGCTCATTATAGAAGTCGTATAATTCCTTGTTTTCTTCAATGGTAAACTGTTCTATGTTTCCACTACTGCGAAGATTGGCACTTCCATGAATGATTATCTTGCGCCCGCCCAAAGTTTCAAAGGTGCAAGTTTTGGTATGTGCTGCGCAAACAGCCATTTGAAACTTGTTATCAATATCTAATTTTTCGTAAATGTATGGGATTAACGACCATCGTTCATGTCCATAAAAATATACTGAAACAATTAGGTTTAATTCTTCAACAAAACCGCCGACCAACAAATTACGAAGGCTATCTACATTCTCTTGGGAAAGCGAAAGCGTTGTAATTGTCATTCGTTTTACTTTTGCATTTCGCTGTACTATGTAGGCTTCTATGAAATCGCCAAAAATGAAGGCGCCGGAAACAAATACATCGGCCCGCTCATTTTTGTTTATCGTCAATTCTCTTGCCAGCTTATCGGCATTCTCATACAAAATATATTGCGGTTTTGCTTCGTAAACTTTGGGCTTTGTGTATCTCGTTTCGTCGGCTTCTGCCCCGTTTGGTATAATGTCAAAGATAGCAGGGTCAAACTCCGGTATTTCAATGTTTCCGAAATTTATATCATCTTCCGATTCGTCTTTTTGCTTCTTTCTTCCCATATCTCGAATAATTAGAATTTCGCAAAAATAAAACCGAAACGCATTATATTAATACGTTTTTAAGGAAAAGTTACCAAAAATTTACCAACAAAACAGGAAAGTTATTTTTTCCGGATTTCGCGCACAATCAATTTTTATTTTTAATTGGTAGAGAATTATCATAAACAATAGAAAATAGCACATCGGGCGTTTATTTACGGAAGTTCGTTTTTATCGGTAATCCTGCGTAAACCCATGCTAAAAGAGCGGCATCGCGTTCCTCTTGGTTATTGCGACCAACAATTCCGGTAAATGCTGCTATTTCTTCCTGTGTTATCTTACCGTCTTTTCCATGCCACATTTTTTTTAATGGTTTTACGGTTGTAACCGATATTTCGTAATATTCGCACATTTCAACAATCATTTTACCGACTTGGTGATTTGCGCCCACATTCTTTGCGATTCTCTGCCCGCGTCTTCCGGCTGCAGTATGGTAGTTAGAAACGGTATTAAGCCATCCGGCTTCGACAATAACCATAAACGGAAAATGTGTTTTATCTTCGTTTATCCATTTTAGTAAATCAATTAGTTTCGGAAATTTTAAACTATCCATTACTAAATGTTTTTCTTCTATTTGCAAAGTAGCCACGCCGGATTTATCTACGTCCGGGTCAATTGCGATAATTGTATGGTATTTTATCATATCAATAAACTTTGTTGTATATTAAAATAGTTTTCCTTGTGCCTGATAATATTCTATCCTGCGTTTGGCAGCTATAAAATATTTCTCGTTTAATTCTATTCCTGTTAATTTATAACCTAATGCATGAGCGGCAATACAAATAGACCCACTACCTAAATGAGTATCTAAAATTGTATCTCCATGATTACAAAAATTGTTAATAATCCAAGCGTATAAATCCACCGGCTTTTGAGTTGGATGAATACGGATTTCTTTATTTTTCATATTTTCCTGAAGCATGCCCTGCCAACGGAATTTGAATTTACGTACCGCTTTATTAAATGAAGTCCATGCTAATTCACAATCTGCAAAATCATTACTTCCGTTATCCTTATCCCATACAATCCAACAACTACTATCATAAGGAATTCTGCTTATAAAATGATTTGCTCCCCATATTATTTGATTTTTCGATACACGTCTTAATTCCTGAAAATATGTCAACGGAGGAGGTAAATCATCATTAAATGTTATATAATTTTTCGCTGCACATAAATTGCCACGTGATATATTTTTTTCACCGCCTTGACCAATTCCATACGGCGGGTCGACTATGGCTATATCGAAAGTATTATCAGATAATGTTTTCATGACTTCCATACAGTCTGCATTTATGAGCGTAATATTGTGTAATTGTTCCATTTATAAAAAATCATTATTAAAATATTCTCTACAATAAAATCCCTTGCGCGGGTTGTAATCTTTAAAATCGCATGATGCTAATATGGCTTTGTCGTTACACCAACGCGCCATATCTAACTGCCATTGCGGGATAGTCTGTTTAGGTGTAAAATCCCGGTAAGGCTGTGCAAACGGCATAATATCCAAATCTTTGAGAAAATTAATCCGGTCGTAACTGCTTTGCAAATCTGTTAAAAGTACATAAGCAAAAAGGCGGTACGGTTTTAATCCTGCCCCGCGCAATCGTTCAGCGGCATTCTCAACGGTTTTTACCATTGCTTTGCTGTCGCAAGCTAAACGGACAGGATTTAACCATTTTATTTTTGAAAGTAGTTTAGGAATATCGGGGTTTGAAACAATAATCCGTGCATCTAATCCTTGATTAAAATCTATCTTACACCCTATTTTGGCTATTTTTTCTAACTGCTGCATACCGTATTCGCCTGCTGCTAAAATATTATTATCCATTAGTATTGCACTGTTCCGGCCCTGCAAAATGTCTTTAATATCCTGATATGGTTTTATAGAACCTTCTTTTTGTGGAACAATGCACCAAGGGCAATGACGAATACATCCGCGAGTAAGAAAACCATATCCGGTTTTACCGTTGTACCAATGGGATAACGAATAAATCGAATAATCCGGCTGCTGGCGGTCTATTTCTTCCGGTAACTTTTTATGTATGTTGTAACCGGTTCCGCCGCGTTCTATTTCGTCGGCTTGTATTACGGTCTGAATGTCGGGCGTGAAGGTAAATACTTTTGAAATATAGACTTTATCGTATCTTTCAAAGTGATTTACCCATTCAACTGTATCGCCTTGCTTCTTATGGAAAGCGGCGATTTTCATCAGTGCCAAATTTGGGAAGTTATGTCCGTCTGCGGCTATTAATCCTATTTTCATCGTTGCATTTTGTTTTTAATTTCCTGTTTTAGAGCGTCCATATTATCTACGATATACGCCTGAACTTCGGTATTACATTTTCCGTTGTCATGTAACCAAATGAGATAATCTGCTGGAACATTTGCCATCGCTGTACCTTTGTATTTTCCAAAGGGCATAGGGGAGTTATCTGTTAGTGTCATATTAATCCTATTTTGTTAGTTAAAATTCTTCTAATTGTTTTCTAAACTCGTTCCATTCCTTGTTATCAAAGCTATGTAGGTTACGTTTTCCTTTTTCATGCCAATCCGAAATATCGTAACTTACAAGGTGTATTCGTTTTATGTCAAAATCAAATCCGGTTACTCGAAAACGTTTATCATTGCTTCTTAATGTCGCCCGCTCGTACAGTCTATTTCCTTTTTTTGAAATAAAAGGTTTGAAGTCGTAAAACGATTCGTAACTTTGGCAAAAAGAAGTATTATCTACTTTGCAGGCAAAAGAGTAAAAATCTTCCCCGCATCCTTTTCCGTTTGTGTTTGCTCTGAACCAATAACCGCCATTACAATGATGAAAAATAAAGTTTACATCATCTTTGTTAAATTTTAATTGCGCTTCAATCGCTAATTTTACAGCATTACGCATTAATTCATTAAGACGTGTATAGGAATTACCACCTATTTTCTCGTTATCCCAAACGAATTTTACTAACTCTAATGCTTTTGAAATTTCGTTTTTTTCTATGTTCATTTCTTTGTCTTTTTAGTACGTTTCTTTAATTCTGCAACTTCCTTTGTTGCCCGTTCTACTGCTTTTGCTTCTTTATCCCGAAAAATTACCGTTTTACGGGCAGCTTCAAATACTATTGCGGAAACTGCATCACGCTGGGCGCGAGATAATTTTGTTTCCCTGTTTGCAATCTTAACAAACTCGGCGCGGATACTTTCCACGTTAAATTTTCCTTCATCTTTTAATCCGTCAAATGGAGTGCGTTTGTAGCGTAATCCTTTGCCGGGTGATGGGCGGGAGTTATAAACATTTATTTCCCCTTGCAGAAAATCGTTAAATTTGTCGTCTGCGATAATGTCTTTAATCTAACTAAAAAATCCACCTCCTTTGGAGGTGGTTGTTTAATCTGTTCCATAATTTTAATATCTGAATTTTGTAAAGTGAATAATTGCAAAGTCTAAAATATCGGCTTTTTCTTGCTCAAATACCGGTAAAAACCATGCTTTGAAGTCTTCTACTGTAAGACCATCGTTTGAAGCCAAAACAAGAATAGGAATGATATTACCGTTTACCTGCGCTTCCCAATCATAGACAGTATGAATTGGGGCGATTTCTTCTATTGCGTAATAATCCATTCTTTTGTTTTTCCAAAGGGTTAATTTTTGTACATCTATATCTTCTGCCGGAATGTCTATTATTGTGTTTTGTCCCGGCTTCTGATACGGCTTTCCTACCCATTCCCGGACACTTAACACTCCGCCTGCGGCTTTTAATTTTTCTATTTTATCCTTCCAATACTCAAAATTTTTCCGGCAGGTGTGTATTTTGTAGTATGGTGCGTGCGGGCCGATGGAATCTACCGGCAAAACTCGTTTATCGGCATAAAACTCGTTTAAAACCTTTTCGCAAAACATTGTAGGTTTTCCCGCTTTCAGATGCTGCGGAAAATATGTTTTGCTTAACAATACGACTGCTGTTTTCATTTCTGTAAATTTTATGATTTTAATATTCTGCTTAAATTCGTTTTTTGCTTTACTAAAGTAAATTTTTCCAATGCTGTAATAAGTTCTAAAATCTTTTCTTTTGGTGGTTCTTGCAAGTGATTATGTCCGGTATCGGCTCCGATGTTTACTTGCTGCGGATTGCATTTTTTTATTAGTTCGATAAATTCAGACAAATCAAAATCCATAATCGGTTCGATAGTAACGAATGTTTTTACAACTTCACTTATAATATTCATTGCATCCGCCCGATTATTCACAAGTGGACAATCTCCCATTATATCATGGTAATATCTGTTTGTTTCTATCGTTGTACAAATGGTCGATTTATCAGAAATAACACATGTATCTATGTAATCAAGTATTCTTGTTGGATTCTTTGTTTGAAACAAGTACTTGCTATTAAATTTTTCGCAATATTTTAAAGTTTTCAAAATCCATTCTTCCGGTATATCCTTTGCGAATAAATCGTTACTGCTACCTACGAAAATAAAATTACCCTCGCCGAGATTAGTTTTTAATTCCTTTTCGTCAAAGTGTACCGGGCATTGATGTTTGTTGAACCGCTTTGCAATACCTTTCATGTAGCAATATCCGCAATCGTGCGGGCATTTGCCTTTTACTGTGTTCCATGTATGGGTTACAAACTCATACATATTTCCTTTTGATTCGTTTAGTGCCATTATGCTGCTATTTTTAAAATTCCTATACTGTATAATTCTGTTACTAATGCTTCGCACATTACCCGCGCCATATTTACTTCTACGGCGTTACCGATGTACTTCTTTTGCTCGGCTTGCGTACCTATAAGCGTATAATCTTCGGGAAATCCCATTATCCGTTTTAGTTCCGGTATTTTTAGCATCCGCATTTTTATATCGGCTATTCCGTACAATGCCATAAATTCTTTTATCCGGTGCATCGGCTCGCTGTCAGTTTCGTAAACTTCAATCGCTATCCCACTTTCGGTGGCTACCAAATAGGGCGGTTGTTTATCCATTCGGGCAATAAGCGTAAAGCAAGGATTTTCAACACTTCCGCCTTTGCTGTAATATTGCGGATTCATCAGGTAGTGCCATTTTCGATTTGCTGTTATTGTTTGGCTGGGTTCTGTTATCGGGCTGCCGACGTTGGAAAAATTTGTATTCATTATCCAAGGTTGCAAACTAACAAGATTGTATTTCGGGTTTGAAGTAATACAGCCTAATGGGTTTTCAATTCCCGACGGTTTGCTACAACCATATTGCTGATCAATAAATTTGCATTGTACTATGGTTTGTTTTGGCGATGTCATTACTGCCGGACATGGTTTGTTTATATCAGAATTTTGCCCGCCGCCGGAATAATTATTTACTAAAAAATTCGGCGAAACTAACGACAAACGGTCTTTTGTCAGTAATGTAGGGCATGGACTATCAATCCCCTTTGCCGTATCTTTGAAGCTGTACGAGCATAAATATTTTGGTGAAATTAATGATAGGCGATCTACTGTTGTAAGGGTTGGCGCCGGAACATCTATTGAAACGGCGTTTATTTCTTGATTAGGCTGACCGTTATATCTGCCTAAGAATTTGGCTTGTACAAGTTCCTGATTGCCGCCGGTGGCGGTTATGGTTCGGGCTGGGCGTTCTACTGATATTACCTTATGTTCCGGTTTTCCGCTATTTCGTTGTTGGATAAATCTACATTGCACTTTGGCAAAACGGTTTTCGGTTGTCAATACTCCGCATGGTTCGTCTGTGGATTTAGCCGTTTGTTCGTATGTTCTATTGAAATTTTTTGTTACTCCGTAATATGCAGATAAAAAATTATCCTTTCCGCCTGCTACAAATTTTATTAATCCGGCATAAATCCGCTCTAATGTTTTGTCTGATAATGGCTTTTTTCGTGTAAAAATGCTTTCGCCTTCGTCTGAAAAGTCTAAAACGTCTTTTACCGGCTTCCATTTTTTTGTATTATCAAATAAATCTTTAGTTCCGTTCTTTGTGTGCGTCTGCTTTGGAAAAACTATCGGTAATTCGTCTTTTGCGAAAATTCCAAAAAAAAGCTTCCGGCTTGTATAAGCCCCATAGTCGGCAGCGTTCAAAATCCGGTGTTTGAAATTATATCCGTATGATTTTACGTTATTTACCCACTGCAAATATTTTAAACCTTTGTCCTTGCTTACCGGCTTTCCGTTTTCGTCTAAATCGCCCCAGCACATAAATTCTTCTACATTTTCAATCTGTATGTAATCGGGGCTAATGGCTTCTATATACCTGAATAAATGTTCTGCAAGTGTGCGACTATCTGCATCGCGAGGCTGTCCGCCCTTGGCTTTGCTGAAATTGGTACATTCCAAAGAAGCCCATAATACTACCAATGAACCGGGGTATTTAGCTTTCATTTCTGCTATATGCAAAATAAGCGGGTATAACTCTAATGTCCGTATATCTTCGGTAAAATGCAGCGCATCCGGGTGGTTTGCGGCATGGCTGGCAATGGCGTTGGCATCGTGATTTACACATGCTATTACTTTGGCGCATTTCCCTTTTTTATGTATTGCGCTTTCTACTCCGGTTGAAGTTCCGCCTGCACCGCAAAATAGGTCTATATATAGAATTTTAATGTTTTTCATATCTTCTTTATTCACAAAGTCCGTAATAACTCATACAACTCATAGCTGTGTATTCTTCAAACAAAGTCCCTGCGGCGTGTTTGTTTTTGATATATTTTTCTACATCGGCAATTAGTGGATAGCTTCCTTTATAGGCGTGTTTCGGTATCGAATCGGGGCCAAAGAATGATGATTTACATTCTTTTTCGTACATTGCTATTTCTGTAATACGTTCAGGAAATCGCTGTGTTATTTGGTAAATTTCGGGGTTTGCCGACATAATGCAGGGAAAACAACCTACCCGCTTAAATCCCATTTTGTAAAGCGGATTAGGTTCTAATCCGTTTTCGAGTATATAATCTATAACCTGTTGCGCCGTCCAATCAAAAATAGGACGCCATACATCGGTGGCGTGGTTTTCGCAAAAAGATAAAATTTCTTTTCGGCGGTATGTATGAAATTTATCTTTTCCGTTTTTATCCTGTCCGTATGGTTCAAGGTAATATTTGAAATAATTACATTGCGCTGCCATTTTTGCGCGGCTTTCTGATTCTGCCCCTCGTATTCCCTGAATAATTATAAAATTATCCTTTACAAAGTCCAGCAAATAATCAATAGTAGGAATTGATTTTAATTCGGAAGTACAAAAACGGCGTTGCGACGAAGGGAAACGCTTTTTTTGCTTTGCTAAATCTATTAAACCGTCATATTTTTTTGACTTCAAAATAACGATGTCAAGTCCTAATTTTTCCGCTACTTGGTTAATATACCGGTATGTTATCGGGTTTTCCCACCCTGTATCGCAAAATACGGTAGTGAAATTCTTTGAAAAATTGTTCCTAATCCAAAGTAGGGCCGCGAGGCTGTCTTTGCCGCCTGAAAATGTTACTATTGCTTTCATTTGAACATTCCTAATTGATTGTATATCTTTCTTTCTGCTATTTTTACATACTTGGGATTTAATTCAAATCCTATGTAATTTCTATCAAGTTTTCGCGCTACTACGGCGGTTGTGCCTGAACCCATGAACGGGTCGAGTACTATTCCGTTTTCGGGGCATCCGGCTTTGATGCAATCTACTATCAAACTATCAGGGAAGACAGCAAAATGCGCCTCTTTTTCGGCTTTGGTGCATACCGACCAAACATCGCGCTTGTTTCGTTCCGGATACGTTGGTATGCTGCTACCGTGGTGGCTGGGTGTTAATCCGGTTTGTCCTTCTTTTTCTTTGAAACCTCGTATTTTATTAGGCCAGCGTTCGTGTCCTTTTGATGCAAAACTTTGTACATTTAGACCTGTTGGCGAATCTGAATATTTATCACTTCCTTTGAAAGTTGTATCTTTTCGCCCGTCGTATGCTGCGGGTTCTAATATTGCTTCGTTATCAAAATAATATGTTGCTGACTTGGTAAGCAAAAAAATATGTTCGTGTGATTTTGTACACCTGTCCTTTACTGATTCCGGCATTGGGTTTGGTTTGTGCCATATAATATCCTGCCGCAGATAGAATCCGGCGCGGCGGAGTTCAAAGGCAAGCATCCAAGGTATGCCGATTAAATCTTTTGCTTTGATATATTCGTGTTTCCTGTCGGTTGGTCTTATTGTTCCCTTTCCGCCAATATTGGAACATTCGGGCGTTATTGTTTTCCCTTCTTTCCTTCGCTCGTATTGGTATATTCCGGCTGATGAACCGCTATATCCTTTTCCGCCCCAGTAAGAATCGCCTATATTTAGCCAAAGTGTGCCGGTTGGCTTCAATACGCGGTAAACTTCCATAAAAACATCTACAAGGCGTTCTATATAGGCTTCCGGCGTTTCTTCTAATCCTATTTGGCTGTCAATTCTGACGGCTCCGCAGGTTGGGCATACGTCTTTTGCCGTTCTCAAACTTCCATGATTTGTTTTTTGTTTTATTCCGGCGGCATATCCATCGCATTTGATTATATGCTTACAATCGGTATTACCGCCCACCCATGTAGCTGTTCCATAATCGCGCAATCCGTAATAAGGCGGCGAGGTTATGCAACAATCTACGGAATTATCCGGCAGGGTTTTTAATCCTTCTGAACAGTCAATATTATATATTAAATTTATATCCATTTCGTATTATATTAAGACGCTTACGATTAAAAATTAGTCTTTGATAGAGTGCTTTCTATCCGGTTTACAATCTCTCTGAATTTCGGATTAAACTTGTAATCATCGTTGAATTTTCGCAGGTAATAAATAATTGTAGAATGGTCGTGCTTCATTTCAGTGGCAATATTTGTAATTGATTCCCCTTGCTTATTGCAAAAATGGGAGTAAATCATACGGGCAAAAACTATGTTTCGTTTTCTGCTGCCGCCGGTTATATCGTAAAATGGTATTCCCATTACTTCGGAAATGGCTTGTTTTAATTCG
>Ga0123354_10009567_pt1 | contig 14861 bp, 8 predicted proteins | sample TergutLab28metaG_2_FD_97872 | JGI IMG/M metagenome (GOLD analysis project Ga0123354, IMG submission 97872) | Labiotermes labralis P4 segment gut microbial communities from Petit-Saut dam, French Guiana - Lab288 P4 | ecosystem: Host-associated > Arthropoda: Insects > Digestive system > Gut ...
CAGAAATATCTTCAAAACGATTGGGGAGTGTAAAGATAGCAAAAGAAGTGAAAACCCCGCATTTTACGGGACGCAAAAAAAAGGCCTCTGAGTTCCAAAAAACCATGGTTGATTTTGCCCCCCCCCCCCCACCCTCATTCTTAACGGCCAAGTTACGCCTATGATTCTGAAACCCTTCTGAAATGGAACTAAAAGTCACAACGCGTCTTAATTATCTGACTAGCGACCTCCCAACAAGAAGAATTAAATAACACATACATTTTGCTTCTAATACTCGATCTAACCCCCAAACCACCTTTTGTAAATCCTTGGTATTATAAGGATTTTAATTTCGACGCGTAATGAGGCAACATGCCTATAGCTATAGCCGCGCGTTCTGAGGCGCATAACGTCTTCTAGACCACCAGTATCGGGATGGTGTGTTCGACCGTCCCTCGGAACATGGTAGTAGGCGGCATCTTTTGTGTTTGAGTTATCCTATCTAAATACAGACCATCCGGCGTACCGACTTGCCACACAAGGTGTTCTACCATGTGCACGAAAATAAAATTCACACATCCGGAATGCGGAAGGACCTGAGCCGCTTGGCCTCCAGGTCCAGAGATGGCCATAACATCTAATTCATACGAAGCTAAAATGAACTTCATCGTACTTTTACAAAAATGACTCACTTACAAAGTACTCGCTACATTCATTAGTTGGCTGAAATCTTTCAACGTAAAAGGCGGGAGAAGGGAAGGTAAGAGGAGTGCGGCAGGTAGGGAGGGACACACAGAAAACGAAAGGACAGACAAATGCAACTATGTAATAATAATAATAATATGAGAGAACAGGGAAAGGAGATAAAGGTTCGAAAGGGATAACGGAAAGGAAAGAAATGGGTAGGCACTGAAGATACTAAATAAATTATTTTCATTCAGAGAATAATCCTGCGTATGAGCTAGAAGTCAAAGCCACAAGATATTTTAGAAATTTTCGATTTTTTAATGGTTATTACATATTGAAAGACATTGGAAGATTTATGTAGGTCCCAACGCCCCACTGGGGTCATTCTGCCAGCACCTGTAATTGCAACCTTCCGCCGCTACAAGCGACTCATTGAACGGAATCAGGTAGGGGACAAAATGCTTGCGGAACTCGTAATTTTTTGGGGGGGATGACGTGATAGATAAGCCAGAAGAACTGGATGCTTTATCAAGCGCGAAATAAATTGCACGAATCTTCCTGTTTATTCTAATGTAAATAAGGGCAACATTTTAATCTGTGTTTTTACATTTGCGTGTTCTTGCACGACGTGCTTGATATTAACCCACTATAGGAACTTCGTACGTGTCAGACAGTCTAGCTTCACGCTTTACACAACAAATTGTAATACAAATCTTATAATAAAACCAACTCTAGATGCACCAGTTTCTCAAATTTATTTTTGGAATAAAACTCTACACGTTTCGGACAGTTCCTCTGTCCATCATCAGGAGTTTTTCACTGTAGACACAGCAATGGCATATGTCATACAGGTTTGCTGGCAACTTGCGAGCAAACCTGTATGACATACAACATTGCTGCGTGTACAGTGAAAAATTCCTGATGATGAACAGAAGACTTCTCCGAAACATGTAGAGTTTTATTCCAAAAATAAATTTTAGAAATTAGTGCTTCTATTTAGTTTTATTATAAGAATTTATAACGATGCACGGTCACCTGAACGTCAGATTTAATGCAACTCTAGTATTGCAGGTCCATAATAAAGTTATCAGGCGAATTAATTATAACCTAATCAATATCCATCAAACAATCTTTACCATATTACGGCAGGTTACTCCTTTTATCTCTCAGTCATCAGAGAAAGAAGAGGAGCTACTGAGAGAAAAATTAGAATAATTTCAATATAATAAACTTTAATTTCGGAATAGTTATGATGTATCTGGTGTATATTAAGTTTTTTTTCCTTTCTCTTTAACGCTTCTACTAGTGTCAATAGAACCTCATATACTCTGTTGTCCAGAGAGCGGCGAGATTTCTACCTAGAAGCATTATGTCGTACAAAACATACGGTTATTCAAAGATAACAATCAACCTGTATTATAATTAAATACAGAGTTCGTGCCGCACAGCGAACACACTCCGGCTGTTATATAACCAATCACTTAAAGCCGTATCGGGAAATAAGCGATGTTTGTCCTGAAAATCACATAAGACCCAGAAATGCATTCTGTGGGCAGAACGTAGAAAGTTTAAATCTGGTGGTATATAAAGTAATCATTGGGCTTTAAATGGTTAAATACATACGTACTAAAAGAGTAATACACTTCAGACAAATTACGAAGTTTCCTGTTCGAATTCTCGCTGCAACACCGACTATCCTGAGTGAAGATTATGTTGTTTTACTAAATCTCTTCAGGCAACCGCCGGTGCCGTACCTTAAACCAAGATCACGATCACTTCCTTCTATATCCTTCCCAATTCATTAATCACCATCATCCAATCATCTGACGCTACATATACAGTGTGTCTCAAACGCGTCGACAGACTTCAAGAGTGATTTCATCACATCAAAACAAAGAATATATATATATATATATATGCGATTATAAAAATTTACTGGAAAGAGCTTAATAGTCAGATAATAATGAAAAGCACACCCTTTTAAAAAGAAACTCGAAAAGTTTTTCTACGCTATGCAAATTCAATTTATTCGTCATTTGTTGCCCTGCAAAGATCAAGAAAATATTCGACTTCATGCCAAAAACTTTGCAAATAAAACTGTTCAGTCTTTGCAACCAATGTCCTTATTCGATCCTTCACGTCGTTCAGGGCTACAGGAAAACCCCATCGTTCACAACACTCATCACGAAGATTCGAGGGAGTCAGATCTGGACTTCAGGGACGCCAAGAAGTAGACACCCTCGGCGCAATCCGTACCATCGCTCGGGTAACTGCCTATTCAAAAATATACCGCATTGTTGATGTGCGGTGGTAATGTTATGTTGAAAAACATAAAGCTTCTCTTCAAGAGGCAGCTACATTAACCACACTTGCAACGTGTCACTGCAGGTAACTTCGTTCACTTTTTGCCAAGACACCGCAAAAAATGAAGTACATAATTACCCGCATGGGATACGACAAAAAGAACTTACTGAATTGATCTTCACAACGCCTGTCCATTACTTTCTTACCAATATACGAGGGAGAATCAAATGAAAACCTTAAAAGTTTATATTTATATAAATATTTAAGGTTATCATGTGACTCACCCTCGTATTTTTGTAATCGCTCACGTCGTTTTTAGTCACTGTGTATATCAGCCTAAAACTGGTCATTCTGTCGTTGTTTCAATTCTAGTTCTTAGCAGTTATGAGTGAGACCATGAGATTGCAGCAGTAAACGGGAGTGAGCTGTATCTATTGTTCAGTCTGTACTGCAGCTTCAGCCTTTGCCAATGGAAGTTTCTTAGTGTGCATATTTAGTGAGATCGTTGAGTCAGGTGGTCCTCTAGGGCTACCGAGAAGCAGGTCAATGGAAGGGTTACCTGTATAAACTGTAACTGGAAGTGGGATCTAACAAATATTGCCCACTAAGATTGCAACGGTCTTTTCGTCACTAAATAAATAAATAAATACAGTCCGTCTACGAATATATCTCCTAACTTGTCTTTTTTGTGTTAAGTTCTTCGATAAAAACGTATTCAATTGACATTATTCCTCCGTTCTACATGTCTGTCCCCTCTGTCCAATCCGGTTTCATTTAATCACTCTAACGACATCACGTAAGTGTCACAAGTTATGAAGATCCACGCTTAATACTCTCACATTATTTCTTATTTTCACTCTCACCTCCAAATAGCCTCCCGAGTTATTGGAAACAAACTGGCCCTGAGCTGAAATGCTTGCTACAACAGCAACATTAGTATGCTACGACACTTCTCTAACACTCTACACCCCACCCCCTCCCCCAATACTTTCACATCATGCCTTCAACCTTGAATGTTACTTTACTGTGGCTTTCTCGTCTATTACATAAACAGTCATTCAGGTTTACTTGTCTTTAACGTTCGAGTGAGTGTGTTTGGGTCGCCATTCGTCCAGTGATCCTGTATTCAGCGGGAAATTCCATTCGTATATGGAATTTTAGAACCATTTTTAACAAATCAGACTTGTTGTTTCAACGACGCCTTTTAAACCGCAAAGATTAGACAGCGTTGAGTAGCATCACTGCGAAACGTGGAAAGGTAAACCGTGGATGATACAGGAATGGGAATAATTTGTCAAAAACAGGTTCAAGTATATTTGAAGATGCTATCTGAACATCTGCTCAGCGAAAATTGCGGTAAACTTCATCAGTCTAATCTATCTCAAGAGCTAAAATCTAGCCCATGCCCTCCCGAACATTTGGTAACAAAATGTGGCCATTAACGTTCGGATGTTCTCAAATTTTGTGCAACCAAAAATAAACAGTCTTCCTCCAGAGAGAACCCGTTGGGCTGCTGCCGGAAACACTGCACCACGACGGCCTTGACCTCTCCGTATGATCGAAATGCATCATCCCTCTGCACTTTCTTGACTGGATCTAGTAATGGGAGCAGCGACTTACAATAACCTACTGCCTCCATATTCAAAGTATGCGGCTTCGCATTTCTCTTGATGGTAAAGACAGACTCAACCGTGACCAGCCCTATTCGCACGCAACAATATCAGCAGGTTTAATATTACGTAACCACATGTTTTCAAAGCGGTCTCTTTGCGATTTTGCACTTCATTAACTTCGATGTCCATTTGTTACTGATACGAATCCAACAGTGGACCTATATTTCGCCACTTGGAAGCAAACTACTTGTTACTGAATCGTGCACGCCGGACTATTTCCTACAGATAATTTATTTTACTTGTTAGTTGTTGTCAAATATGCACTGTAACGAATATGTTATAAATGAAAGATAAATGATTCACAGCTTACTGTCTGAATTCAACCATCTTGTTCCTGACGTCATTTCCAGTCATAACGGAACAAAAACATAAGTGCGATTCTCAAGGGTTAGGAAGCCATGCATATTTGCAGTAATGCAAGCTGGCATGTGCATAAGTGTCCTTGAACCGAACTGTCTAGCCTATTAAGTTGAATGCTGAAACAGAACATAAATCATCAGCGTATCAGCGTTGCAGAGAAAACGCATCCAGAGTCGCGGTTGATGGATCGGTCTTGGTGGTCCATAACACAGGCCATCCAGACTTCCAGATCGCAAAACCACACATTTCTCTCTGTTGGGGCACATGAAAGAACTGGTGTGTCAGTAAAAATGTATAAACACGAGCAGCACTGCCCAGTCGCATTTTGGATGCTTCGGCCGTGTACATGATGGATTCAATGGACTGGTTTGAGCCACTCGTCGATTCACAGACTTGCCACGACGTGTTCTGAGGCCGAGCTTAGCCAATTTCAACATCTGCTGCAAACCCAGTAACACGAAATTTATGCAAGTAGATGTATGCCTGCTCATCGACCTATTACTATATATGAACATTCACATACTGATAAAACGTAACCCTTATTAATAGGCGGACATATGTTTATACGTCTCCGACTCGGTTAAATTACGTATAATGTTCTAAATGAAGACTTGTTTTTGTTAATTCAGCGAAGCAGCCAATATCTGAATGCACAGAGTAGACGAACGTGAATCGATATGAGTAATAACTGACAACTGATAAGAACACACAACACGGAGTGCCCTGGGGTTGAACCCGGGACCCCGCGGTGAGAAGCTGGCGACTAATAAGCCACGATTTACTTCGCATATTGTATTTAGGTAACGTTAAGTACTTTCATACGATCAATGCTTCACGGACTTGATATGCTTGGAACCGAAAATTACGTCAAGCAACGGATATATTGTACAGACGCGGATCAAATAATTTTTAGAATGGAATCACCAATGTCGAAACTTAATCAAAATCCGTCACGTAATTTTGCTGATGAAGCGAACACTATCCCCCATTGTGCTTCATCTTTTGCAGCTTTTGCAAGGACATGGCACCACTAACAGCTCCAAAATGTTATTTGACAGACCTACTGAAAGAACAGCGGTTCTCAGCAGCTAATATTAAATGTTCAGGGTTTTGTAGCTGGCAAAAAAAATTACCCTAAAACAGATCTCGACATGCAAACCCAGGCATGGAACGCGGATAATTGCACGTCTGAGGGATACAGGATCCGATCGAGTTTTGAAATGTGCCAAGCAGCTGCACAAGAATCAATGCAACTCCACAGCATCTGAAGTCTGTCCCTTTGTGAGAATACCGTCAGATAAAGAGCCAGAAATAAAACTCTCCACGTGATAGGCCCACGTGTCATGACCAGGCTGTGACATAACAAGTATCGATAAGCCGCACTTGAACATGACGTGTATAATAAGAGGGAACAGTGCGTCACAATTAGCCTTGTTACTACGGACTAAGGAAGAAGTCGTTCAGCTACAGTCTATTTACAAAGTGTGGAAAATTCAGTTTCGCACTACACCAAAACAAAAATGTGATAAATGAAAAGAAATGGGGGGATTGTTTTTGTACTTTTGAACCGATCCTTAGATTCTTTAAAACAGTATTAGAAAGAAAGTTCTGTAACAAATCTACAACCTATATTTTCTTTCACATGGTGCCCAGCAATAAGGAAGCCTACGGATTAAGAAAAATGTAACAGAGATATACAAATCCCTGTCACCTGGTCGCCGTGGTGACTAAATTTTGTACCGTTGCGCCTAATATCTGTGGATCTTCAATATGGAACCTGCTGCGGGTCACCCTTCTGGCGTGTAGAATTATGAAGTGGCTCCTAGATTTTTGGAAAATTTTGTGCACCTCTGATAAAATACATGCGATAAAATTATACGTAGGCTCATATAAGTGCATCACCCTTCCAAATTCCTTTACATTACTGTGATATAACTATGCCTAATTGTTCAGATGAGGGACCTATAAAGACTGTTTTGTGCACAGTTAGCAAGAGGTGTGTATTTTGATCCACCCCTATTTTGTATTACACACGCTTAGCTAGTTGTCAGCATTAAACCTAAATCTAAAATGTATATTATATTTCGCGGGGTCACCGTGTCTTACATTATACAAAAATAAATTCCGCAATACAAATTGCAAAAGTTATACTATCTACTGCCGTAAGCAATTTTAGGACTTTAGAATAAGTGGCACTGGTACCACAACTACATCAATTTGCACGGCCACCATGCAAGTAAACTTTATCACTGAGAGATGCGTGTTGCTCATATTAACTTTCATTAAAATCTATCAATTGGTTAGAAATTATTAGTGGGGAAACACACATGGGTAGAGAGACATAATTACGCCATATGCCTGCGGCCACCTTTCCTTACAGAATACATAAATTGGCTAAAAACGCATAAATACGTAATTTAATACCTGAAAAATCGTTACGTGGGCGTGTAAGTTTAGAAAGTTGGTAGACCTGGGTAGGCTAACACTATAAATTCAGTAATATAGAATGCTATATTTCTGCGGTTTTTTGTCGGCTACGCTGGCAAGCCGCAGAAACTTTCTTGACCAAATACCAGCTACACAACTATCAACTTCACGTCTTGTATATTATTCGCTTCTCCGATCGTCCTCTTATTTGGATATCACTTTTACATGTTATCAATCAAGACTGCGCGCAGTTCAGTGTTAAAACTGTTCGTGGTTCGGTGCTACAACTGCAAACATTTATCGAAAATATATGACACACAAGGAAAGAAACTTCAGGACAGGGAGAGCGGAAACAGTTTCTTACAATTCATATACTTAAAATAACAAGCATGACATCGCTATGGTGTCACGTCGACATTAATGCGTCCCATGCCGCACACGATACACGTATATCTTGCTGAGAACACCCCAATTTGCAGAATGGTGTTTGGGAAGACCGGGCAAAGAAAGGTCTACCGCCCCGCTCCGTCCTCGCCAAACAGTTTAAGTTACTCATGGCTGAAGAATAAAATCCAACTAGATTCCATTTATTACTTTACTATGCTCAACGTGTTTCGGGCACCATTATGCCCATCATCAGGAACTCACGACGATAGCGTTGGTTACCACATAGGCCGTCTGGTTCTCGAGTTGCTGCTGGCTGGAAAGTTAAGTGCAGGCAGGATGGATGAGAGTCCGGACCGAAGGGTGTAGTCTTCCTGCCTGCACCTAACTTTCCAGCAACTCGAAAACCAAACGGCCTATTGGTAACCAACGCTATCGTCGTGAGCTCCTGATGATGGGCATAATGGTGCCGAAACACGTTGAGCCTAACATAAGCGTAATAAAGTAATACGTGGAATCTAGTTGGATTTTATTCTTCAGTTATCAAGATGATGCACCGTCCAATACACATCAAATTTACTCACGGCTTTTCAACAGTATGAAATATGGGATCTGATTTACCATATTAATACTACGGCACAGGGAGGTTCTTTAAGAACCAGCATGAAAACAGGCAGCAGACTATGAACAGACAACACTCTTACATTTGGAACTAATACGAACAGAACATGCAATCGGTAAATACATTACGTAACATCAGATTTAGACCAGAACCTGGTGCTGCAAGTCTAATGTTCCTGATAGTTAACAGCGTGTTTGTAACCGTCATCCGTGTTCTAGGTGACCTTCACTCTTCGTTTCGAAATTGTCTGTAGCAGTCACTTGATCGCATGTGGATGTTTCCAATTGCAGCAGAATCTGACGTGGCATCTGTATGGGAGACCACGATTATGTGCAAGGATGAGGCACACGTACGTCTCTTTTCGTTAGGAATTCTGGATAAGTTGCATATACCTACTCCGTATGATTTCTCCTTAAAACATTTGCAATCATTAGGCCTGTCAAGAAATTCCTTTCTTTTATGGGACCAGAAGGTTAACAGCACCCTGCCACTGGACCCTACCATGCGCCAACTGAAACCAGTTCAGACCTTCATAACCACTTAATCTAATATTAATTTTAATAATACCCTAACGCCGATTCCAGTAGCCGCGCGGTTTAAGGCGTAGGTCTGCGGCCGCTCGCCTGCTGAGATCGTGGGTTCGAGTCCCACCGGGGGCATGGATGTTTGTCTGTTGTGAATGTTGTGTGTTGTCAGGTAGAGGTCTCTGCGACGAGCTGATCACTCGTCCAGAGGAGTCCTACCGAATGTGATGCGTCGTTGTGTGTGATCTAGTAACCTCAAGAATGATGGCCCGCGTTGGGCCGCAGCGCCACAGGGGGAAAAAAAACCCTAACATTTATGATTACGTTCCCCATTGGTATTTCTACTGAGGCTTTATCTCCCCTGCATGCTACGTTACCCGTCCAGCTTATCTCTCTTAATTAACAAACCCTAAAATCAGTAACCGAAAATGCCAATTACGAAGGTCTTTGCCTTCGGGGACGTGACGTCGTCTAGTCTGACAGATGAATAGGCCTACCTGCTTTCACAGTTACAGCCGAGACAATTTAAAAATCCGAAAGTACGAAGATCCGCAAATGTATGCTTCTTCGGTCAATGAAACATTAAATGTATCTTGTTACGTACTTTAACCGGAAATGTTTCAACCCTTGGATCGCTTTAAAAGGCTTCACAAACATTAGCTAGAGATCAACAAAGAGCCCATACACATTTATAGTCAAAACTAATATCTTAAGCGCTAAAATATTTTTAAACTTGGAATTTTAAAAGTATCGGTTCTAGTATGTGACGTAACGTTACTGGGGATTGGGTCCCCAGAGTTTTGAGAAGGCGTAGTGCTGTCATCCTCAAGTATCAGCAATAAGCATACCATTAAAACATCTGTATGCAATAAGCTGCATAATTAGTATGTTCTGCACAGGCAGCGTGTGTTCACAGTAGGCTTCCATAAAGAATGGCATACAGCTGATGTACGTCAGTCGGATTTCGTCTTTCGGTTCATTTTGCTCTGCCCATCGTCTGGGACCAAGTTATGCTTCATTCATCATCTGGCATAACGCACACACTTGTCACCTGTACCCTACATTAGACAACCGTGGGAAAAAAAAAGTTGGAAGCAGATGATAGAAATACAAACGCCACGGAAATCTACAACCTCAACCGAAAGACCAAAACAGACTGCAATCGAAAAACGACATCAAAGGGAACGACAAAATTCCTGTGAACATAGCAGCCATCTCAAAAACTCAGGGGCGCAGTTTTTTCTTCTCTAGATTTATGATGCAACGGCTACGATTCTTAAAGCTTCCACTACTGTCTCTGTTGGTACGGTGTGCGTTGCACCCTTACGTGCGTATTCATACATACTGAAGATATTCCCCGATATGTTACAAATTTAGGGGATTTGTTCTCAAACACCCCCCCCCCCCGAAACCATTTAAAATCATAATTGTGAAAATTGGAGTAACGCAAAGGAAAAGAGTGTCTATATCTGTGCGGTGAGATAGATACCTGCAGTGCGATTGGTTACATAACACTGCGGGTTCTGTAGTTTTGTGTCCGGCGTAAAAGGAAATCAAAACAAATCAGACAAGCAAAACAGCGAAGACCACATCTTCAAAATGTGTGTACTATATTGGGGTACTAACTTACACTTGTTTCAGACGTATGAACTTCGACCTCTGTGTTCGTGAGTGGGGAGCTGCAGAACTTGTTTAAGAATCTTGTAAATAAAGCCAACTTGGTGCACAATTTTTTTTAGTATGCTTATTTCTTTTCTCTACACGTTTCGAGTAACTACGTGTCCATCATCAGGAGAAACAGCTGTATCTATGCGAAACTCCGTATTTGTCACTCTGTTTAGATGACTGTCTGGTACGCAGTGTGGAATACCAGACAGTCATCTACACAGAGTGACAAATACGGAGTTTCGCATAGATACAGTTATTTCTCCTGTTGATGGGCACATAGTCGCCCGAAACATGTAGAGAAAAGAAATAAACATACTAAGAAAAATTGTGCACCAAGTTGGCTTTATTTACAAGATTATACAAGGATGCACAGTCAAAAAAAAACATAAAATTGTTTAAGAATGTGTGCGATTCTGATAAGTCATTTCAAGGAAAGAGTCACGCCCTTCTCTCTTTTTTAATTTTTTTCCAGTTACGAACCGTGCGATGCCACGTGACCTCAAGATACCATGTTCACACTGCTACGAGTTTACGTAAAACTCGCATCGCAGAGACAAACCGCCAAGCAGTCACGATGTAGCAGTCAGCTGCGACAGACTGGACGCAATTCTTGCACCCTGTCGCCTACCGACACCCTCACGGAATTCGACGAAGGTTCAAATGTCAACCGAAGCGGCAGACACGAACCCGTTCACTTAAGGTGCAACGTGATGTTCATCAAACAGGAACTGGAGCAGAAACGTTCTTAGAAATGCGTTCGACATCGAAACTCACGCAGCTTCTCGACTATGCTGATGAGATCCGTGTTTTGTCACTGTCTGTCTGAGCAAATGCATGTATAATATCTTGAAATAGTCCACGACCAATTTCTCCCAAATCCGTATACTTACTATCATATTCGGTGTTATACAAATAACTTTTGCTGTTGAAACAGCGTTGTTAAATATTTTAAGAATTGATTATTGAAGACATTCTACAAACGAACTTAACTTCTACACTTTATAAGTTCCCATCAGAGGCTAGATGAAAATATGAACGAATGTATACGTACATTGTCCGGCAGCTTTCACATCGACTAAATTCAACAAAATCTTCTCAAACGTACAGTCCCTAATTTATTCTGGCGACAGGTTTGCAACTTTGAGTGTCTTCTACAGGAGTAAGTCTAAATATTTTCGCCACCTGGAAGTCTAAACGCATAACCGCACGATTCTGGCCAAGGTTTGCAGTCAAACGACAGAATAAACATAGTCAGTACGTATACTGTTTCTTTATATTCGAAACAGGAACGGCCTTAATAAAATGCGCGTATTTCTGGAAGACGGAAGAAGGCACAAAGTTTCAAACGCCTGCATTAAATGGTGCTCTTGTTCGTACGGAATCTCTGTTCGTACAAATGAAGCTAGCAAATCAAGAAGTACGACTATATGAATGGCTACAACACCAAGATATCCATCCTAATATTATCCACCCATCTACGCCTATGTCTCCCCAGTGGTCTCTTTCCCTCCGGTTTCCCCACCAAAACCCTATACACCCCCCTCTCCTCACCCATACGCGCCACATGCCCAGCCCGTCTCATTCTTCTCGAATTTATCACCTGCACAATATTGGGTGAGGAGTACAGATCATTTAGCTCCTCGTTATGCAATCTATTATTAGAAAAAAGAAAACGAAGACAGGGTCAGAATTGAATACCACGTGACAAATTAAATTGTATTTTCTGATATTCATTTTCAACAAAAGTGTAACATTCACCTCCGTGTAGCTGCGGAAGGACCCGCATCACTACCAAAGTTAAAACACGTATGCGAAATGAGCCTCATCAACACTTAAGCAGCCACCAACCTAACCCAAGCCAAAACTCCCAAGTTTAAAAAGAATGAACCAGTCACACGAAATTTAATGGATATCCTTTAAGATGTTTAGGAGTGGAAACAGGAATATGGTCTATAAGGTAAAGGGTCTATAAATGTGACGTCTCTTGTACACGTGTGGTTTATGGATGCCATCCAAGTGCAAAATTGTGCTGTATGCTTCATTTAAATAACAAAACTGACTTACAAATGTTCTTTATTTTCCTACATTGTAACAAGACAGGTTACGTACGAATAACGTAACAATGTGGCGCGTTCGCGTAAACATTGTTGCAACGGAAAGCAACAATGCATTCCGTGTGTACTGTTCAGCTACATGTCACTATCAATAATTTAGAAACTGTATTAAGTGCCCCCCCCCCCAATGCCACCACATGTCCTTCTGGACTTCGTGGTCCTCCCTCCTGGGCATGGCAGGAGTGTAACCGACTTCTGAGGTTGGGACGCCCATGAGGCGCAGTTATGTTGTCCCGATGATGTTAGTGGTGATATAGGAGGATGTAGTGCCAGGAGGGCCCTTAAACCTAAATTCTACCAACCTACCCAGACCATGGCCACCGCGGCAATCCTCCCCTTCAGGGAAAATTCCCACGCTAGAGCCGGGAATCAAACCCGGGACCTCATGATTAGTAGTCAGAGACTCTGACCACTAGACCATGAGGCAGGTATTAAGCGTTGCATAAATGTTTTTACGGCGAAATTACGTCGCCGGAAAAAATAAAATATACTTAAGGCTTCATGTAAAGAGTCCGACATCATATTTGTCCGATTTTAACCAAAAATTGGAGTTTCACGGTAGATTTACACTAAACACTCTACACTGTCAAATTTCACGGAAATTCTTCCGGTGGGAGCTACTTAGATACATGCGGACAGACCAACAGACGGACGACTACGTGATACAGGCCTAGTAAGGATAGGCGCAAAAGGCATAATAAAAGGTAAAGTGATCCTGTTACAGGCCCGGTGTGGCCCAGAAGGTGGGTAGAGGTATAGCTCTACTCTTCCATGACTGCGGCACTAGAAGGGGGTTAGTGGTCAGCAGCACGCCCCGGCCGCACTTTACCCCCGGGAAAGACCCGGTACCCAGTTTACAGGAGGCTGGGTGCGACCCAGAGCCGGTCTGGACGGGCGGGAAATCTCGTCCCCACCGAGATTCGATCCCGGACCGTCCAGCCCGTAGTCAGTCGCTATACCGACTGAGCTACCCGTTCCACAACAGGCATCATAGGTTACGTAAATGTGGGAACATATTATGTTGGAGTTCATGATGTTCGTCGTTATGAAACGCGAAGAAATACAGAATGAGAAATTAAAAACATATCCACTAATTAAAGCGCGAACTATTTTTGGGGATTTACGCGCCAACTCCACTCCCATAGTGTCCAGACCGAATCTGGGGCACACCCAGTCCCATATCTGATGGGTACCTCTTTCCTCTGGGGAAAAACTACCAGATCATGAAACTGATCACTCACGTCCATCTCATGCCGTGGTTTAAGAATCTGTGGAGCTACAACTCCACTCTCCCACATGGGTTAATGGTGTGCATAGGGAAAACTTTATTATGTGTCAACTCTATCAGCTAACGTTCTTCAAAATGTAACACAAAGACCCGTTGGCTATCAGCAGGCGAAATCACTGGTGTCTGCCAAGACGGAAAGCTGGAAAGCACAACACCTCTATGATACGATCTTCCACGAACAGTGGATCAAGAAATTACCAGCTTTCATGGTACCCCCCCGGCGTTCACCCTTGTTCTCGAAAACTCATCTACTTGCACATTCTAATATTACCCCCATCTACCAGCAGAGATGAGTAATACTCCGCGTTGATAATTTGGCCCTTTGGAAGACAATCAATGAGGAGGATGCCGTCTTGATCCCAAAAAACCGAGGCGACAAATTTTCCAGCGGATTTTTGCACTCGAATTTTATTGGGGGTGAGCCGCTATGCCGCCACTTGAATTGATTGTTGCTTTGTCTCCGGGTCATATTGATATAACCAGTTTCGTCCAAGGTCACCAATCGCGACAGGAAATAATTTGGATCGCGCCAAAAAAATTCCAAAACTAGCTCAGGCAACTGGCACAGTTGACGTTTTTGATCCGCGTTCAGGCATTTCGGGACCCACTTCGCGAAGAGCTTCTGCATGTCCAAATCTTCATGAATGATGGACCCAACCCGTCACGTGAGATGTCCAGTTGCACAGCTATTGATTTAGCCGAAGTCCGGCGGTCTTTCAAGATTATCTCGTGAATTTGATCAATAATCTCCGGGGTGGTCACTGTTTTGGGTCGTCCAGGACAAGGCGCATCACAGGTGGAAAAATCACCACGTTTAAACTGGGCCACCCA
>Ga0123354_10009569_pt1 | contig 14859 bp, 12 predicted proteins | sample TergutLab28metaG_2_FD_97872 | JGI IMG/M metagenome (GOLD analysis project Ga0123354, IMG submission 97872) | Labiotermes labralis P4 segment gut microbial communities from Petit-Saut dam, French Guiana - Lab288 P4 | ecosystem: Host-associated > Arthropoda: Insects > Digestive system > Gut ...
ACAATAAATAAGGAGCAAACGCACAGGAACTCAAACTAAGTGGCTTGAGTTACATAATTTTATTTACCACATATTCATTGTTGGCTGCTCCAAGTACAATAAATAAGGAGCAAACGCACAGGGACTCAAACTAAACACTTATTTTCTTGACATTTGTCTTAAGATGCTAAACACTTCCTTTAATATCATCGCTACCCTGTGTTTTGCATTTACTGTTTTCGTTACTGCCATTTAGCACATAAAACGCCTTCGCCCTCATTAACTGAGCCATCAGTAATTTGTGTGTAGAACCGAAGCCAACAAGAAATATAAACTTTATGTATATTGGACCGTGCATCATTGTGATAGATGAAGAATTAGGGACCAACTCGATGTCACTAGTTACTATGTTTTGTTTCACTTCTTCTATGTTCAACATGTTTCGGACATTAATACATCCATCATCAGGAGCCTGCGACTTTGTTATTGAATCACCACATTGGTCGTGTGTTCTTGTTTGGATGTGTGTTGGAGTTTCGATGTGGCTGGGTTAGGGTGGTATCCGTGTAACGGGCTGAAACAAGAACACACGACCAATGTGGTGATACAATAGAAAAGTCGCAGGCTCCTGATGATGGATGTATTAATGTCTGAAACATGTTGAGCATAGAAGAAGTGAAATAAAATATAATAACTGGTGACATCAAGTTGGTCTCTTATTATTCAACTATATAAACTTTACTTAGAAGCAAACGTTGTTATAAAAAAAACATAATTTTGTCGATGTTAGTGGTTTACTTAGGAAATGGGTCAATAAAATCCATTCTAAGAGCACGACCTAACCTTTACCCTACCAGCCTTATTATTTAAATTTTACCGCATGGTTTATGAAAAACGTGTTTTTGTACATACAAAGGTAAAATTGTGAAATAAACAGCATTTTATAGAAAAAAGATTAAGCAGCATGTCTTAAAAATGCAGTGAATGTATTGTCTGAATATATAAAATAAATTTCCAGGGGTGTTTTCGTACGTGGTTTGTGTTTGTCAAGGCAAGTATTTAAAAGACTAGTTTCGTCCTCGCCTCTCAGGTGGCCAATTCTGTCTGATTTCCTACTGAAATGTCGCATTTTATTTGCCTTGCCTCATGTGAGTGCGTTCATCGCCATTGGTTACTAATATTGTGTAAGGAACAGTAATGTTGATAGAGAGTCGAGACAGGGATTTAGATACTGACGAGAATCATGTTTTTCTTCGGTCGCTAAACATTATTAGGAATGTCAAATGAAGAAGGTAAAATGGACCTGGCATGGCCAAGTGTTGGAGATACCAGAAATGCATGCAAAATTTTGATGAGAAATTTAATTTAACGGAATGCATCCGTTTTTTACAGCTCAGTCAAGGAAAAAATGCAAAGTTTTCAGTCAGACATAACATTTTTTTTTCAGAGATACAGGCTACATATTTCGGATTACTTAACTCATCTATCATCAAGCCTTTGTAAAAGAGAAACAGCAAGAACAAATTAATGAGATGCCAGTTTTAGTACAGTCTTGCTATTTCTCTTGTACAAAGACCTGATGATGGATTAGTTAGTTAATGCGAAACATATTGCCTGTACCTCCGAAAGAAAATATGTGTTGTGTCTGATAGAAAACTTAGAATTTGTTCCTTGTTTGACGAAAAATCTTGAAGAGAGAAGACCTCTTAAAGACCTAACACTATATAGGAAAAAAAATTAGTAACGTGCACCTGAGCTAACTAATGCACAAAGTTGTGGGTTAATCTGGATCAGGCGAGGGTCTTGTGGCGGGTTTTTATGAATAACGGAAATGAAATATGGGCTTTTGTTTAGTGCACAGTGTATCTTGGGTAGCCGTACGCCTGGTGATTGCTGAAAGACGACTGTGTTCCAAGGAGTTAGCAATTAATGTTTGCTTGTCTGTATAATTGATTTGAGTTATCAGCAACCTGTCTTCGTACACAGAGATAAAATTCGTGAGTTAACCAGACAAGAACAGTTTGGTGTTGGATATTTTATTGAGGGAATATACGAAACCAAGGCTAATTAAAACGCAATTTTGACCGACTTGTGACATGATAATTCAAGTGTTATATACACAAAAATAACGTGTGCAATTAAATAGAATAGGATTTTGACAGAAGCCATCCCGTTGTACAATAACAATTGTACAATATATCATATACTGTCAGTACACAACAACATCAGTATAGTAATATAATGTATGCAATAGGTTACACTATGGCTACATGTTTCGATCGTAAACGGTCATCATGAGGCCAATAAAGAACATTTTGTACCTCTACATTAAACAAAATGTTCTATTTTTTGGCGTTTTGCTGACCGTGCATCTCAGTATATTTTTCTCTGTATTTAACCAACTTGATGCACAAAATTTGTTTCACAATACTTTTATTTTGTGCAACAAGTTGGATAAATACTGAGATAAAAACATGTTCTATATTGACCTGATGATGACCGTTTACGGTCGAAACATGTAGCCATAGTGTAACCTATTACATACATTATATTACTATACCGATATTGTTGTGTACTGACGGTATATAATATATTATACAAAATAGAACAGGTAATAGGTTCGAGTCCTTTCTGTCACGATGTAAGTAAGCCTTTTTTTACAGGCCCTTTTTGCCTCTGACACTGATATTGAATTCATGGGAGCCCTATCCCTTTAATAAAGTTCCAGATTGCCCCCCCCCGACTTGTATTTCCAAGTACTTCAGGGTCCAAGGAAAAAGGAGCACAGATAAGCATGAGTGTCTCCAAAGTTTCTCACTCACACAAAACATGAACGGAGGTTTCCTCCTCTGCTTCACACCTCCTACACGAGGGACTGTCAATCATCCCCATTTGGTAGAAATATTTTGTCAGATTGTGTCCAGTAAGAAGACCAGTAACTACCCCGGACTGCATCTTATTAAAGACAGTAGTCTTATCTTAGCAGCAAGATTGAACCCGCGATCATTTCTAGAGCCTGTCTCTACAGTAACATGCAAGTTATGCATCTGTCTGTATGACCCACTGCAACCATATATACTCATTAAAAATACCTTTTACAAATTTGTAAAACACAAATGTCCTATTATGTGATATAAAGAATACATTTCATGGTCCCCGTGCATTCTGAATTGCGGTTTACAAGTCACTTCCAAAGAAGTGTATTTGAAACTCAGCTAATAAACAGTCCCGTAGGAAATAGGTTTGTGTCATTTATTTAATAGCACAGTTATTACTCAATGCTTTCCAGTAAATGACGTAAGTCAAGCGCCTAAAACAGCGTGATATTTTAGATTCTGTGAGTATAAATCCCAGTGTCTGGCCTTGGTATGGGCCTGATGCAGTTTACATTTAAAGGGGATGTAAGACGCCATGTTGTATGACGCAAGAGAATTTCTGTCCCGTCTTCCCATTTTCTGTCCTTACTAAGACTTGTTTCCAGCCAGAGTTTGCTATGTATGGTCATATTTTACCTTAACACAGATGATTTATGCTTACTTCTTTACATGGGGTTGTGTACAGACGTAGTAATAGGTACAACATGCATTAAATAATGGCAGAGATATAAAGCGACATCATTTTTATTCATGCAGCCAAGGGAACATACTCCGACATACTTTAGCCAAAAGAAGTGAAGGAATGTGTTTTGTTATTCTATTTTTCGCTGCACCTGCTTGTCCATTATGAACAGGAAAGGGGGATGCTGCAAGAAGGGGTGAGAGGGGGGTGGAACAACTCGAATCCAAGATGGCAGGCTGAGTAGTGTTCGTGTATGCGTAGTTCGGGGCATTGCCACTGCCGTGCGCTGGTAACATTAGCCCGGGAGAGGCCACTCTATCAATACAACGTGTGGTTGCGTGGCTGTAGTATAACGCTCACTGCTGCTCAATTGTTTTGTTTTATTTCTGTTCCCTTGTTTCTTTGCATATTCGTATATGTGTTACATTTTAATACACTCGTCAATGTCTTTCACATACCTTCAATTTGGCATCGTGAATCAGTATAATGTTAGAAGATGACTGTTTCGCTTAATACTTTAAGTCGTGTTTGGTTTTACTGCTGTTGGCTTTTAAGTATGACTGTCTCCTGTGTTTTAAGAACGCTCGTAACGGATAATGTCATACACTATTTAGTTAGTAAAACAAGGATTGGATTCTGGTGTAGTTTGGGAAATCAGTGACATTTTTTTACAAATTAAAACACTAATGGGGCAAGACTGGTGTGTGAGGCGGAAACGGAAGCGAACCGGAAGTGGATGTTGCCCCTGTGGGCCAGGACTTCGCGTCTTCCCTTCACGGTAATATTTTGAGTGTTTTTCTTCCCTCGTCAGTGTTAAAGCAACATCTAGACATTTAGAATTAGCATAGAGTGCTCCCTGGTGTACTGAGTGACGTCATGGCTTAGCGTCAGTTAACTCTGACGGACAGATAAGTTTGCCTGCACAATAAGGGTTTGTCACAAAAAAAAAGTAGTTCGTTTTCTTATTTATAAACATTGTAGATGTTCATGTTCGTTTCGTTTCTCCTATTTGGTGTTGTATTTCCCTTACTGCATCATGATCAATCTTAATTTGGTTGCTGCAAAGTATTCACGTGGAAGTAACCGCCTTCCCAATCACTGCCTTGGAAACGCAGCTTATCTTGCCTGGATTGTCATTAATTTTAGTTTTAAGAAATGTTTGCTCCCATTATTAGGACTAGAATTTATCGCGGAAAGCCGTGTATTGTTTACTTACCTCACGGAGACAGTCACATGTTTTATGTATTATTTTGCCATCATCATTTTTCAGACACCGTGAGAAAATTCCTGCTTAATCAAACTAAACCTATGCTAAAATAAATTTGAACCAAAATACATTAAAATCACCAAGGAAAGGAATAAATATTACATGTTTTTTTTACTCACCTCATTTATTAGTTTATGTATGTGGATTTGTGTGACATGTGTTAAGTAAAGTGTTTCCATTTTCCTGTATTTGGTAAAAATAATTTCGAACCCTGTTTTAGATAAAATGCATGAATAGTAATTAACCAGTGGCTTCAGTGTGTAGATTTTATATTATTATTATTATTACTATCATTCAAATATTTATTTTCATTTATTCACAATTTGAAATTTATTTACGAGTGGAATAGTGCCTTATTGTCTTACATTTTTTACTGTAATTTCACACGACTGTATTGGAAGTGTTTCAAATTTTTGCTATGTATGACGCGTGTCTGCACTGTGATGGAGTAATGAAAGTTGGAACACTTAAACGTGCCCTCATTGGTACTGGAATGCATGTCGTCACGCACTCTTATCTCCATGAACATATTTGAGGCATTTGTAATTCCCTTCGACGCAACATCCTATGACTAACATTTTAAAAGATTTCAGGAAACATGCTGTCACCATACTGACATAAACTGAAGAATTAGGAAAACTGAGGTAAAGTGAAGAAGTAATAAACCTGAGATCCAATTAAGATAAACCGATTATTTAATTACAGTTGCTGGTTTAAAATGCAATGACACGAGGTCGATAAAGCGATTATGATTCAACGGCCACCATTATCACATCCATCACCATTACCATAACTTTCACCATAATCATTTGTGCAGTTCCAAAAGAAAAAATTCAACTCTTCAATTCTCAGTAACCATTCATTTAACAAACTACAGAGACTAAAAGATGTCGTTTCTTTCGTTATAAATTCGTTTGTACTTGGTTTTTTTTAATTAAGGACAATGTAGGGCCCATCAGTGTGAAATGATCATTTTATAATGCATAAACACTGAAGAGTGTTGCCCAATAATTTATTCGAAAAGCTGAAGTGTCATAAACAGTCCACATTCCCACAGAATTTCAAGACAAGCAACATAAGTTTTTCTGTACTGGGGTTATGCATTCATTATGGCCATAGTTATTCTTGAATATCATCTACAATATATTGTTTGAATCTTGATGTATTTACCTTGCATTTTGTAGAATTTTATTATATTTATCCAATAAATGCAAATATATATTAACAATATTTGTTCCTTAAAGCGCTCCTACATGTTGGAGTGCTTTAAGAAACAGATATTGTTAAAATATATTGTGCATTTGTTGAACAAATATAATAAACAATATGGGCTGAAATTTCGACAGCTTTTGTTTTACTTAAGCCTACTAGGCCTGATACATAACGCTGTGTTTATTACATTCGTTCACAGCGTTATGTTGATGTAGAGCCAGACGTGTTCAGTAATACATGTTCTGGTGGACCTCACTGAATTGTACAAGTGGTTCAGGTATGAATCACGGTAGAGCTGTTTAAATTAATTTGCCTTATCTTCAGGAATGTTTTTGGTACATAAATTACCTTGTCTGGGTGTTGCTCTGTGCTAAATGCAATATGTGGGCTCTAGTGAACTGTCTAGTTGAATTACTGCTAGCTTATAAGAATGCTTCTGCTCCATGTATGCTTTCATTTAGCCAAACGTTAAATGTACGAGTAACAACGTCTGCCTCTTTAATTCCTAGAATTATGGAGTAATTACACACTTTTTTCCTTTAAAATCCTATTATATGTATGACTAAAGAAAATGTAATTTTATATAGATTTTTGGATTTATATTTACAATGATATTCTGGGTCTGAATATGAAATCCACTCTGGCGTAAAAGAATATCCGTAGACTCAGACGGTTGAAGAGATTAATGTCTTTTACATACAGAAGAAATAAGTTATATCAGAGTCTTTTTCTGGTCTGGTCTTGATCTGTAGGACCGAACTGCTCACCCTAGAAACAAATCGCCTCGGAAGCCTCTCAAGTGACTAGCTGACTCACGTAACGCTGTATTCCGGCTGTCACCTGGCAGGCATGACTACTGTCAGTCAGTGGCTGCCAGCTGTCGGTAATTAGTTGCAATGCTTCTGCATAGACCGAAGGGAGATTTTGATGTGGAATACACATCGACTGCAATTTGTATAATATTATATGGTGTTTAAAAACAAGGGGTCCTGTGGCGAGCTCTTCTGAACACTACAATGTGGAGAGCTGTTATGAACAATATAATGGGGCAAGCTGTTCTGAATACTATGATGGTGTGGTGCAGTGGCGAGCTATTCTGAACGCTGTACTTCTGTGGTGCAGTGGCGACCGTGTCTGAACTGTGCAATGTACGTTCCAGAATTGTGTTTACCTTTTGTATTACCCAACAACTGCCACGCTGTCACAAGATCTGTCTTGAGGATAGACACACATTGTTAATCCCCCCCCCCCGTGACGCTGCGGCCCAACGCGGGCCATGACCTCCTCATTCTTCAGGTTTCTAGATCACGCACAACGACGCATCACAGTCGGTAGGACTCCTCTGGACGAGTGATCAGCTGGTCACAGAGACTTATACCTGACAACACAAAACACTCACAACAGACAAACATCCATGCCCCAGGTGGGATTCGAACCAACGATCTCAGCAGGCGAGCGGACGCAGACCTTCGCCTTAGACCGCCCGGCCTCTGGGATCGGCACACAAACACTACTGAAAGCACAGTTTTTCCCATGCATTACCTCTGTTTCTGGCAACTGAATATCTGCAATTTTTAAACCTGTTGATTTTTGCTGCTTCGTTTATTTGACAGTATCTCCTGAACTGCAACGTTTATTTTTGGTTGTTTCCAACAGCCCCTAGCAGGCCACGGTCTTCTCGTTATCGAGGCTTCACGATTGCATTCAGACACACCACACTCGGTAGGACTTCTCTGGACGAGTGATCAGCCTGTCGCAGGGACCGCTACCTGACAACATACAACACACACAAGAGACAGACATCTATGCCCCCAGCGGAATTCGAACCCGCAATCCCAGCAAGCGAACGGCACGGTGCATAGCTATATGTAATTAAGCCTGAACCGTGCAGTGGTGACCCTCGATGGTAGATGGAGCGAATGGTCAGCTTCGCGCGCCGATCTAATAATCCCTGGACAATAAAAGTTTCATATACCTGAAGGATAGGAGTCTGAATGGGGTGACAAAGAAATTATGTTTGTGCCTCTGCCCGGAATGAACTCCATCAGCCAACCAGTAAAAAGCCAGTATATTGCCCGAACTACCAGGTGTTACCATAACCTATTCAGAGTGAGAGTGTTCCTGTTAGAAGTGACAGCAATTCCGTTCGTTAAAGAATCTGTCCCCTATAATGGACGTCGAAGGCTCATTGCCCTCTTCACAAGAGCCCGCCAATGGCCAGTATGTTGATGTACTGTGCGTTCCAGAACCAAGTCTTCTGGGGCGTTACACCCTGTCGATTGAAGATAAAGAGCTGCCGTCGTGAGGAATGATCGCAGCGCGTTCAGTCTGCGAGGTCAACTGGGTTAAGAATCGACTGCTGGGCTCTGCTTCGAAATGTCGGTAGCTATTTACCAATTGACAGTGAGTACCATTCCAGAACAACACCGTTTGGGACGCTCTCAAGTTTCGCTTCTGGCATGTTATGGATTTAAAGTTCATTTTATATCAGTGTGCCGTATAGAGTAGTACTTCATATCACTTGGGAGAGAAAGGATATTATGAATGATTAATGGAGGGGGGGGGGAGATACAAGTCATGGCCTATTTAGCATGTTATGCCAATGTCTTCCTGGACAAGTTATAATAAACCATGAAAACGCCAATCAAGAATACGTGCCTCTTGACAACATATCGCACCAGGAACATCGCGAATGATGCGCATCAGCGTTGAACTCTTGTTTAGGGCTTTTGGCGCTGCCCAAATTGACAACGAAATATTTTAAAGACCATTTTGATATTTGCCTCTTGAGTAAGAGATTTAATTCTCGACGGCCTTAATATTGTTGTCAGCGACTCAGAAAAACTTAAATTGTGTTGTCAAAATTGGGGACAGGTTTTGCTTGCCCTTAGTTGAGAACCACTGCTCCAGACATTTTGTGCTGTGTGAGTTGGTTGTATTGATTTATGTACTGGCAGCATATCATTGTTGTTTCTCGTCTCATGCAACGCGTTTTAGTGGAAAGCACACTGCTGTCTCTTTAAGCGAACTACCGCGTTATCACTTCCCCGCGTTTTACAAAATGTCATATGTCAGATCCTGTTTTATCCTGGATTGTGTAAAGGTGTGACGTCTACCTTCAGTGCACGGCGTATTATCGGAAATGCTCTAATCTGACAGGCGAAGACTGCTGTCTTATGGGATATGACGCTGTGTAGTCTGACAGAAGTGCACCGACGTTTCAGTGCAACCTGATGTCTCCGTACTTGACTCCATCTACCCTGAGGGTGCAGGCAGCCGCAGACAGCAGCTTCTCTTAAATGAAGGTTCCTTTCTACCAGACGGTCCTATAGGTCATTAGGGTAGATTTTTGTCTTCCATTTTGGTCTGTGCAACAGGTTACTCAGAAACGTCAGTACAAATGGACCAGCTTACCCAGCGTCACATCCTAGAAGACAGATTTTCATGTTCACCACCGTTTAGACACGTAAAGCTACTTCACTCGGGTCTCTATAAGAGACTATTACGCTCACATTGGCTTATACTGGAATAGGTCTGGCATGACAACAAACTTCTCTTCTACCCTCCCCACTTTCTTGGCTATACAGAGTTAAGATTTCTTATTCTTATGCAAATTCTCTTGATAGTTCTTTAACACAAGGGGACCACATCCACTTTTGGCCCTTTTAACTTTTTCGACTCAAATTACATTTTCGCTTAAGGTCACGTTCACTGAACAAACCGCAAGTTTTACACAGTCCTGCCATAAGTTCTGTCCCAAGTATATTGTGACCTAGAAGAAAAACGAAAGAGAACATCCACTTTTCGAGCCAAATAATTTATTAGCAATAGTTTTAAGTTTTTATTTATAATAATTCCACTCAAAATGGCCGTCCTCTGCCTCGACGCAAGCCTTGAGACTCTCCGCCCACTCTGCTATCGCAGCACACACCGTCTCCAGGGTGATCTCTGCCGCTGCTTTCACGAGGGATATCTTCAGAGTGTTCCGGTTGTTGTGACAATTTTGGCAAGCCTTGTCCTCCAAAACAGCTCACAGTTTATAGTCCAGGGAGTTGAGGTCTGGACTCCCCGAGGGCCAATCGTCGGCGCTGATAAATGCCGGAAAATTCCTCCGCAGCCATTCGTGAGTCGTCTTGGCTTTTCGGCAGGAACTGAGTCCTGCTGGAAGACCCATTCCCGACCACTGAAGAGAGTCATATTAAGCTGTTTCACTCCTCCTTGTAGCACGTCCTCTTGATACACCCGGACAACAGTTTCACCCCTATCTTGCAAAAATGAAGATGCGTCACCCCATGATGGGACACCTCCCACCAAACCATGACGTAGGAAGGGTGATAGCATCCCTACACTCTCAGAATGCAGCTCAAAGGAAGTTTGAGCATAAATCTTGTTGTTCTGGTTGTTATACTGCTCCTCGATAGTGAAAAATTTCTCGTCCGTGAAGAGGATGTTTTCGTGCCCGTCCTCAGCGTGCCACTGGAGGAGACGCTCTGTTCTTGTCCGTCGCATCTCCTTCACAGCATGAGTAAGATGGTGTCCCTTTGAGTGCAAGTGTGCTCTCATGTGTAGATCGTCCTTGATGAGGCACGACTTGATTGGGTCGATATGTTCAGCTCTCGGAACATGATCTTCTGTTTCCAGAGCGGATTTCGGCTTATCCGCTCCCGTACTGTTTTTGATAGCAGCTTCAGCCCTCACACGTTTCAGGCGTCCTGACCGAGCCCTGTCTTCAACACCTCAGAATCCCTTAAAACGTTTAATTAACCGATAGACGAAATTTCGCGAAATTTTCATTGGTTTCAAGAGTTTGAAAATTTGAGAATCTGATTTTCCTTATTTTTGAAAGGCAATCACAGCCATGCGGTTTTCCTTGAAACCCCACTCCATGTTAACACTGTGAGAAACGTGAGTAAACTGCCTTGGCACAAGTACTTAAAGGGTCAATAGTCCAAAAATAACTAACATTTGAACCTTTCCGCCTCATTGTCTCCAGCTGCGGACTACATGAAATTTGGCACAGAACTTATAGCAGGACTATCTATATTATGCAGGGCCGGTGTTCCTTTCCAAGCATACAAGTGGACTATCTTGACTGAACCCCCGTGGTTTTGATGAGGAGTTCCCCCATACATAAACAACGCGAGGGTGCTATGTTCCTTCGGGGTAATAGTTCGAAAAAAAAGTGACCAAGAACATGGGGCACATAAATAAAGTCCCACTGTATTGAGTTCATTTCGATTTAGAGTGTAGCAATAAGATATCTAATACAAAAATCGATGTATTGATATTTACCTATAAATAACGTGTTATTTCTCCCTTTTGTTGAATCTGAAATTTATTTGTTTCGAAAATGAATCTATTACAAAAATAATGAACTTATTTTTTTTTAAATAGAATCACACCACATTTTTATACTGCACAAAATAACGACATTTTATTCCTTACAGCCGTTAAATATTACTCATATCGTGAAATATTTCAAATAGATTTTAGGTACGTGTAATGGTAATCTATGTCGTTGGGTTTGATTTATCTTTGGTGGAAGTTATATTTGTTCTACATGCATAAATGGAAATTTTGTGTATAGCAGGTAGTATATAATCCCCAAAATATCAAACTTAAACAAAATTTGTTCAGTAATATCAGATTTCAAATGTAGATAGAGAGTAATTTTCAGTGCCTCTTCATTCCGTGATCGTTACTGTCAGTTCTTGCGGGGAAAAATTTGCCAGTTCGTGCGTCATTGTGTGGATTGTTCTAATTATGTTAGAACGAGTACAATAGGTCATGTTCACCATTTACTGCGCATAGTATCTACTTGCAGGCTGGGAATCTTAAATGTGTCTGTCTCCCAACCTTACGTACTAGTGTGTCTGGGATAATTGCAGACACCAGGTACGTATTCTGCAGTGGTGCCATCTGTTGCGGTGCTGTTGCGTTACTTTAATTGTACAAATATAAAGAATTCTGTTTCGAATTGCTCTTGTTTAAAAATTCATAAAAGCAGATTACGTTACAAAAGTTTGTTATTTTAATTTCTTCCATCTTCCGTGCATTAATCAGACCTCAAAATACGAAAACAAACAAATGTACTCTAATATTTATGATGTATTTTATGCACGATATTCTAACGAACATGTTTCGGCCAGTAACTCTGCCATCGTTAAGGTGATGTTCTTATTAAAAGAAGACAATTTTCGTTAACATTTTCACCATCGGTCAGTAATAATTAAAATTATACAATTGCGGTTAAAATTTTGTAACAATATAAATAGGAGATACGAATTGATACTCATTAAAATAGTGAGAGTTTAAATTATTCAGTATTTGCAGAATGATGACTAAGGCAGAAATATGGTGAGTTCTAATCCAGAGTATTTGTGACGTCAGCCGTCAGTGTGTTGTGCTGGTCGGTACTAACTCCGCAAACACCAAAAAAAGTTTAACTCCCAAGGTTTTTAATAACTATCCGTTCTTTGCCCATATTTACGTTATTTAAGTAATTTCAACCGAAATTATATAAGTTTTGTTATTATGAAATGATTGTGAAATCGTTAATCAAAATTGTATTCTTGTAATAATAACATTACTCTGAAGATGGCCGGTATACCGGCCGAAACATATTGGTGAAAATATTGTGAATTAAATACATAATAAACATTGAAGCTCCTTTTCTGGTTATGTACTTATTTTTGGCCCTTTATTGTTTTAAAGCAGACAATTGCTTATTTCAGTTCATATTTTCAAAAAAAAAAGAAGGGGACCAACCTCATCCCACATTTGTAGTAACAGCACTGGCAAGTGCTCTCCTCCACACCTTCTACACCCGTTTGTTGAGAAGCCAAATTTCATATCCATGTAAAACAAAAAAAAATGCAACTTAATGTGTTTTAACATTTACGGCTTCAGAGATGAGTTGTGACGGAAAAAATTATTTTACCAAGTGAATGGTTTCAAGGATACCCCGAAATTAATCTGTTCGCAGTTTCTGCCTAAATATTGTTTTAAGTTTTAGGTGCGTTCGCAGAATTTCGAAAAGCGACTGTTAGCTTCATCATGTCTGTCCGTCCGCATGGAACAATTCCCATTGGACAGATATTCATGAAATTTGATATTTGAATATTTTTCGAAAATCGGTCGAGAAATTTCAAGTTTCGTCAAAATCTGACAAGAGTAATGGGCATTTGACTTGAGGACCAATATAAAGTTTTGATCACGTGCCGCTCATTTCTTCTTAGAGTGACAAATATTTCAGAAAAATTTTAGAGAAAATAAAGAAATATATATATTTTTTAATTTTAGTGACTCTTTTCGAATCGTGCCTGTTAGGTGGTAAAGTGGAAAAGTATTGTAGAGCCCTACAAGCCACAGACGACAATATGGCGCACGCGCTTTGCATGCAGGGTAACTAAGGCTACAGACACACACTGAGAATATGTAATACTTATTGCTTTCCACGGCAAAAATGTTTATAAGAAGGCTCCTCAGTGTTACGTTATACATTGAGTGCCTGCCTTGTTTTGCTATTATTTCCAAATGATTCATGATACCATCACAATTTAGTACAATCTGTTAGACAAGATTATGCAGTGCTTTCGTCGTGCTATTGCAAGAGAAGTGAAGATGAGGTAGAAACCGAAGTGAAGACAGAACTGATAGAGTTAACTCTAAATCAAAGCGCACATCAATTAGAGAAGTTGGACTTGGAACTAGTCAAGATACTTAGTGTTTCCACTCGCCTTGTAAGACAATAACCCAGACAACTCTCAGCGTTCAGCACAGCGTGGTGGTGCCTTATGGAAAAGATGGCACTTATTAACAATTCAAGGCCCAGTTCTAAGTAATGCATCACCTGCCGGCACGTTTGGTTTAACTTTACTTTTCTCTCTCTCTAAGTAATCTTGTGTCCCATATGGTTCCCACATAATGACCATTATACAACTTTTTACGCTATTTGTAATCTTAACAGCTTGGCATTTTTTATGGAAACGGGCTGGGTTCTCTGTGAGGTACGAATTGAAGTAGGAATTTATATATTTTTAGGGCAGTTTGCAAAATTCCGAAAGCGGCTATTGGATTTATTGTGTCTGTCGTCCGTCTGTCTGTCCGCTTGGAACAATTCGTCTCGCACTGGACGGATTTTCTTGAATTTTAATATGTAAGGACTTTCCGAAAATTTGTCGAGGGAATTCCAGTTTGATTAAAATTTGAGAATAATAATGGGTACCTTGCGTGAATCGTTATGAGCATTTATGATAATAAGAGTATCTCGTGGAATTCTTCTCATAATGAGATATGTTTTAGAAGAAGTCGTAGAAAATATCAAACATTCTATTTTAAGTAAGGTTTTCCAGAGAATCTTTCCGTTTATGAGATGGTATAGAAAAATATGGTAAAGTCGTACGGGGCCACAGATGAAAATGCGATACGGAGCAGAAAAGATAGATATACATGCCGGATTATTGAGGCGCAAATACCGAAAAACACTGACAATGATTAATACTTATTGGTTCATAGTTGATTAATTGCGTCTGATCGTGCAAAATCTTTTAAGACAACAGTTACAAAAACTGAGAAACTGCGCACCGACTTATCTGTCGTTACGATCTGTACAGCCATATTATACGTGTTAAGAACGCAGTGAACGATAGAACATTGTTTTTTTCTTTGCTACTTGTATATGTGTGGGTCCGGTAGCTCAGTCGGTATAGCGACTGAGCTACGGGCTGGACGGTCCGGGATCGAATCCCGGTGGGGACGAGATTTTCCGCCCGTCCAGACTGGCCCTGGGGCCCACCCAGCCTCCTGTAAAATGGGTACCGGGTCTTTCCCGGGGGTAAAGT
>Ga0123354_10009570_pt1 | contig 14859 bp, 11 predicted proteins | sample TergutLab28metaG_2_FD_97872 | JGI IMG/M metagenome (GOLD analysis project Ga0123354, IMG submission 97872) | Labiotermes labralis P4 segment gut microbial communities from Petit-Saut dam, French Guiana - Lab288 P4 | ecosystem: Host-associated > Arthropoda: Insects > Digestive system > Gut ...
AGTTAAATGTACAGCACTATAAAGGATATGTATTTAATGGTTCTTAAATATTCAGCCTGATGATGACTCTCTGGAGTCAAAACATGTTGCGGTAACACATTAATTTTCTAGTGTTTGTTATGCTGACTGAACACATATCATAAGTTTACAATAAATAAGTTTAAATAACACCAGTTTTACAGAATGTGACCTACGCTAATCTTGTTTCCTCAGAATTCAACTGTTTTGAAAATGGTGTTATAGTAAAAAATTTGCATTAATTTTTTTGATAACTCCAAATTCACTCCATCCTGAAGAAATTTACAGCTGGCGATTTAAATTCGTGTAACGCAGGGTCCACAAATTTTTCAGAAATGTAAGAACTTTCTCAAAATTGTAGGCCATACAAAATTTAGTCAACTGGAACATGGTGTCCAAGAGTTACGCATCCCTGGTTAAGGGACTAATACACGGCACTTTCGTACAATGCAGACAGCTGGTGTTGACTTCTATGAGTGGATTTCACATTTAATGGGAGGACTGACCACCAACTGTCCGATATGACAGGTAGGCTGAAACTTCACTCCCAGAATACAGGGTCATGCCAACTTACAAAGGAAGTGTATGAGAATTACTTCCATGAAGACCTTGACATTTAACCAGTGGGCCTAGGCAGATGTTCATCAAGAGAACAGGACACGTGCTTCTGCTTCAGCTTACATAGCGGCTATAATCACGTGACTTTCATATGGATATTATATCACAATACATGGCTACAAATCTAAAAAGCTGCTGTCACGCCATCACTACAACGAGAACCACCTCTCACTCATTTTCTTACAAATAATCAGTACACATCGGCATTATTCATAAGACTCACACCAACGGTAATCACCCACAATGACAGGCACGTTCTGGAAATAATCCCACGATAACATGACTATACAATTCATTCAGCTCTTCTGGAAATGTGACTCCATGTAGTCTGAGGGGTGGTTTTGGGCAATGTCACATTCCAGACTAACTTACTCCTTGGCAACACCTCTGTGAGAACCTCAAACCTTGTAACTTCAACAAGCCTGTATCTGCATGTGTGCATGTGTTCCCACAGGCAAACACACATGAACACACGCATGCATATACATGCACAAAAACAGCACTCACCGTATTATTCTGGGAAACTGACTCAACCTGCTGCATCTCGTGCTCACTCCTGAAACAAATGAAATGTACACATTTAAAAAGCAATCTTCAGCAAAGGTTTTACAATGTCTAAATTACAGCAGGGGATACAATCCCGTACACCAGAAAATGGAGGGGGGGGAGTAATCTAACACACACAACCTTTTAAAACTCAACTTCACAGTCTTTGTCAGAGCATTGTTCGACTGAAATGTCCACTGCAAGAAGTATCCCCATCAGACAAAAATGATATACATATAACCACTCACTGCCGCATGACCCACTATGGGGTCACAAACAGCGTGTCCAAGTTTGGAGGAATTTTGTTCACTCCTATCTGACATAATGCAGAGGTCTGCTATGCTGCAGAACCCTTGAAGCCAGAATGTACCCCCTACACCTCCTAAACCCCTCCAACAACCCTGATTTATAAGTCAAGACATAGCAATTGCAGGTCTGTATCAGCTGACTAACACAGTTCCTGACACAGCATGCCTTTGTTTATCGATCGCACCATATGCTTTTGTTTATTGCTCGCAGGGTTCAATAACATCACTGGCATAAGAAATGAGAACTAATTGTTGACCCAAAAGGTTTAAAATGGTGTAATATATGCACATAGTTCAGACAAATTTAATGCTCAAAAACTGGAGATATCCACAAAAATCACCATTAAAGCTACAGAACACAAATATTCATCCATTTGTCAGTCCAGCAAAAGATGTGAAAAAAAAAGTGAGGCTCCACGTCAAAAAAGACAGCTCATGTGTTGACATTTTTCACAAAAATTTTTCATCTGCTGGTCGAACAGACCAACTTTAACTACTAGCAACACTTAAGACGGACAAGCATGGCTTATCCACCAACCACCTGGCATTATGTTGCCAGACATGATGACTTTCAGATGGGACACGAATTGAGAGACACACTATGTGACTACTGGTCGAGACTTAAAGGCAACTACACAATTCCATTTTACAGTGCAACCATGACACAAGACAGATTTTCACATATACTGCATTTTCTGCACTCTGCAGACAATTCACAGACACCTGACTACAGTGAAGAATACGACTGACTATGGACCGTCTTTGACACACTGACCAAGGCTTACACTAAACTCTATAACCCCTCCAAGCATTTGGCAGTGGACGAGGTAATTGTAAAATTCAAGGGCAGGGTTATCTTGAGGCAGTACATTCCAAAGTAAACATTTCACCAACAAAATTTACAAACTCTGTGATGAATCAGGGTATACATAATTATGACATGAGAGTGTACTTGGGTAAAGACTGACACTGTGCCACTGATGACACGACTGCAACAGAAGCAACTGTTAGACAACTGACTTGCAGAGTTGAAGGCTTAGGACACAAAGTTTATGAACAAATTCATTTCATCCCCAAGGCTTTCTGATGACTTGGACAGACATAAAATAAATTCATGCAGGAGAGTACAGCCCAACAGAAAAGACATGCCCCATGACTGGACCAAAACAATTGAAACTGTAAAGGGGTGACGTAAGGGTGAAGACAAGGGGAGGTTTGACCGCATTAGTCTGGAAGGACAGATGAGAAGTTTACATGCTAACATGGACCCACAACCAGCAGAAGGAAATTTTTGTGATGACAACTACCCCATGAAACCTCACTTCTCGGAACAGTACATCTGCAAGTGGGGTAAACCAACAATTCTGATCATATGGCCAACAGCTATTCTCTGAGTCAATGTACCTGCAAGTGGACCACAAAACTGTTTTTTCCACCTTCTTGTTCTAACAGTACTCAACAGTTGGATTATGTTAGCTTCATATGGGGCTAAATAAACCCACCAATATTTCAGTCTCCTTCTGGTAAGGAATTTGAAGAAGCTGGAAAGAGCCAAAATTGCCCCACCCCCACATTGGTTGGAAGACCAAGTGTGATCGCAACAAATGTTGTGCTACTTAACAGTCGCCATAATGAACACTGTTCAGTAAAACATCCACCAAACTCTGCGGCTGTCTCTGTTCATCTCGTGGCCACAGAAAGGGCACAGTGTATAAGTGCACCACATGTGACATGAGCCTTTGCATGGTGCCCTGTTTCATGGAATATCACTCAGCTCCATACTGCCAATTGGATTACTGAATGGTTATGGCAGGGATCCACCAACTTGCAAAAATGTAGGAGTCATGTCAAAATTCTACAAACCAGAAGGGTGAAACACAGCAAGTTCCATACAGAAGACCCAAAAACATTTGGTGTCAATGTAGAAGACTTCGTTGCATGGGCAACCTGGTGCCCAGAATTTGCGCACCCTTGGATTATGGCTAACTAGTTTTGGACCAGCCTCTCTACAGTCCCTACTATCTTGCCCCCAGTGATGTACAGAAATCAGCACAAAGTGCCGATGTGAAATCAGCTGTCATTTCCTGGTAACAGACAAATGACATCAATTGTTCTGAACCACGATACAAACCTTGATACAACCATGGGCGAAATGCTTAAATGTCACTGGTCACTATGTGGAGGTCTGATTTGTATCATCTGCTACCTACATGCCATCTACACACTACAGTTAGAACACGTCTCAGCCTCAGTGTCTTTCTAAGACTTGTATCAGTCAAAACACAACTAATTTATTGTCAATCATATATGTAGTGACATGTTTCGACTCACAGAGTCATCGTCAGGCCAATTCATGAACCATACTTAAGGTACATTGAGTAAAAGCGCACATTTTTGGGATCCCAAAATGTATACAACTGTGAGAGAACGTGGATGCAAATGAAGTTGGTATCACTACATTAATATTTACATTAAAACTCATCCATGTGTTTTCTTAGAAAATGTTCGAATTGGCAATACAATAATTAAGATGATAAAATACAATGGGATAGATACCTATGTTAAAGTGATAAATGGTCATTATGTAAGTAATATATTAATGCTGAAAGATGTCTTTAATGCTGTTTCCGGCGTTATCTTGACGTTCCACTGTTCGCTATTGTCAAATCAGGGCACCTTTTGGGGAAAGTGTCACCCGTCTTCTACGGAAAACAACTCGGTTTTGGACGTCTGTAATAGCAAAGTTAACTGCATGGTCATGCTATATAATCCAGTGAATCAGATGCATGAGATGTTGGCACTTACAATGTTGATGTTACGGGGGTCAGTGCACGTAACAATGTTGACAATCTTTGTGGTTGCAATGTTCTACTTCCAGCTTTCCAAGTAAACTGTCACTCACCAATATTGGTTTTGTAGGAAGAAGTGCGCGTGTGTATAGCGCGTCAGTTTTATCCGATTTACATCTGCGTTAAGATGATGACTGTCAATCTCTTGTCAGTAATGGTTCTATAGACGCAGAGGGTTCTGATGTGTGTACCTGTGTGAATGACCTTTACGACTCAGTGTCTTTGTTACCTAATTCTGAAACACCTTTTGAAGATTACCATGCACATTGAGAGACAATATGCATTGGTGGCTCAGAAAGTCCTGAAGGCCCACCATGCCTAAGTGTTTCATCTTTCTGCTCACAGAACACGTTTGACAACAAAACATAACAGGGTAACATAACTAGTCTGTCTCCATGTTTTAAAGAATATAACATGAAACCTTAAAAACCTACCAGTTTCAGGGCAGTTGAAATTTGTAAACTTACATGAAAACTGTTGAAACTTGGGCAAAAAAAAAAAAATTCCCCCTGTATCTTATTAAAATGATTCTGCATGATAAACCAGTTTTTATTGTTCTGATGCATTTAAGTCCCCCCCCCCCAGTTCATGCATTAGGTCCCGCGATACTGCTACAGTAAGGGCTTGGCAAGTTTCTAAAAGTCAAATACTAGACTCTGGCAAGAACATTTTACACATGGGTGTTGTATCCACAGGGCATGGGTTACTATCAATCACAAACTTCGTGAGAGAGCAAAACCTTCAGGCAGCAATCAATTTCGACACAGTGGAAAACTGTACTACTGGATGATACGTGCACAACTGAACACTAGACTAGATCTTGCTACGGTCACCATACAGGCTGAAAGATGATGGAAAATGGGCAACTGAAGCCATTCCCAGACCCCGTCTGTTTCTGTAACTGGACATGTTCACTGTAATATACTGTCCTTCACTGATTACTTCCATTTTTTTGCCTGACATCAAATTTATACACAACTGTACCAGACAGATCACAACATAAAACATAGTACAAACAAGCCTCATTTTATTCCAGGATATGTTCCTGAAAAACATCGCACAAATCAAACAAAATTCCCATTTAAAGAAGTGTATTTCCTTGGGATTAGGGGACTGAAAACCTCACCCTATATAGTGTACGACTACACCAGTAGCAGACACACAGACCCGTAGAGTACCTATGCACCGTATGTACAGTATACATTCATTTCTATACCATATTTATTTATTTATTCATTTATTTATAATGAAGTTAAAATGTAAAAGACTCACGTCAATAGTTTTTGGCATGGTTCATTCTGATGGAAATCCGTAGTTAAGTCTTGCTACACAAACACTCTTGTTCTTAAATCGCACTTTCCATAAATCTATCAACAATATCACGAATGGTACGTACACTACTATCAGAAAGTCTGACATTATGGCATACGTCAACAATTCGTTCACCTTTTTCAAGTCGGCTTAGTGTGTGTAATTTCTCTTCAATATGGATTGTCTTTCGCCGATATTCCACTCGGATTGCACTAGGTGATGTAGATATACGTTTCTCACTCATGTTGGTAAGAAAGCCAATTGCTGTAGGAGAGGAAACTTGATGAGCCGCATGATTATATCACTCACATAATCAACGCATGCACGTGACTGACAGTGTGACAGAGGTGTCACTCTCTGCTAGCCACCTACACAAGACAAGCGCAACCACAGGCTGTGTATGCCACATCGCGTTAAACCTAATATTATTGCATAAATTTGAAGAGTGGTATAAATTTTCAAGTTTTTTTTAAGCAAAATCGCTTTAAAAGAAATCGCGTAAGAAGAGACCTGCCTGTAGCATTAATTCGCACAAACAAGACAAAACTGCACATCAGCCTAATGTATTTTTAACTGTAATAAATCACGTTATTAACACTTAATGGTCTGACTTCCCCTGTGCCATAACTACCTAGGTCACAGGCATTCTTGTGTGTCCACAGTAGTATGCAGGTCACACAGCACCACTTGCATCCTACTTACCTATCTGCTGTATACATAAAATGCAGCTAAGCTTCATGAACAATGGAGCCAAATAGTTGGTACAGGGCCATCATTTACATTCCCCTCAGATTGGCATATACAGTGATGGCAGGGGCTACTCATCCTTTGTGTCACTGTGCATTTCGCGATCAAAATCTGTAACACATAGACGTCACATATTAGAACTACACCCGCTTCCTTAGGAACATGTCCAACATAGATTAACTGCGCCAATTTTGAAATGTTTATAAAGAACATAACAGCTGCTGCAAGATGAACTTAATGCGAGTGAATGTGGTGTAGACGTTCCATACGGACTTTCACTAGACCTCAGAAGTACACAATACAGATCAAGAACTAGAAACCAGGGCTGTATCTTTATTGGCTTTATACGACACCACCTGACTGCTACAGCAGTTACAAAGCACTGCACCTCTCCAACCCTACCAGGATACACACCTGCTCTCCTAGGTCCACAAAATATTTTTGTGCCTAATTAAGCATACTGAAAAGCAATATGCCTAATCAAGTGCTCTGAAAACTATTACCTATCCACACTCACTGTTTTTTAAGGATCAAAAAAAAAAATCTAAACCAATACAATGCAAACAGGTAAAAGAATGTACAGTTGTCCTTGTCCATGCCATGACAGCATACAGGTGAAGAAGTACAGCTCCAGTCATTCTTAACCTCAGCACTAGATGAAGGCAAGTAGTCAACACACCCCAGCTGCTTTAACCCTGGAAAAGAACCCTGATACCCATGTGCTAGGTGAGCCCCAGAGCCTATCTGAATGGTTTGGGAGACACAAAAATCTCTTGCTGGGATTTGAATCCCATGCCATCCGGCCTGTAGCAAGGCACTGTACCAACTACGCCACATAGTGTAAAAAATATGTAGTGCCACACCAGTATGGATCAAGGCATACAACATGTACAGAGCATGTCTTGTATCCAAGTCACCGTGAGGCTTCTGTCACAGAAACTTTATCACATACAAAGCCTGCAACTTCTTGGAATTTATTGGTCCATATTTCCTTGCTGTTCAGCTTACCTTACATCAAACAAGTGTCTCTGGGTGCTGACCTCCGGATTATAAGCAGTTCTCACTCACTCCTACTGAAATTATACCCTCACAATTTTGGGCACTCATATTGAAATAAAGGCAATTTCTGAATTCTTGCCATGCATGTGGACTGTTGACAAATGTGTCCACACAAATAACAATCACGTGAATTTGAACCTTAAGATCCACACCATAACTGTCCACAGAATGCACATCAGAATTAGCAGAACATAGCAGCAGTAACTGGTTTCTTCTTCAAAAGAAAACCAAGGAACTATGATTTTGTGCAAACTCACTGTATGTTGAATTCCAAGTCATACAAAGGAAAATCACAAACACTAATGTCAATTCTGGCTGTTTACATCCTCATTACTGCAAACCATGCAAAAACACATGTTCCAGACCATCAAACACAGGGTACAAAATGACACCGCCTGAAAATACTGGATCCTTGCTTCCCAATGTAGGGGGGAGGGGGGGGGGAGTTGTGCAGCTCTAAACTTACATTGGCGTGATTTTAGAAGTTCTCCTTCCCTGTGAGTTGAGAATTTTGACACCCAAAATCAGTTGCAACATAATATTTTCATATATTCTCTCTATCCAGCACTGGACCTGTCACTCTACATTTTTCTGCTATTCTGTACATTCGTCTTCTAAACTGCTCTGCAGATGCAACTCATTAGAACTGAACTTGTGTTTGTATGTCACTGTTGGCTGGGAATGACATCAGAAAGAAGATCACATTTCTATGTAAGGCTGTCAATCACCCCACATACATGTTCTTTATATTTCCATTGGTTATGTACAAAGACTAGGCTTTTGATCACCTAATTGGTCTACAAGAGGCCAAGTTAAATTATGTTGTCTTGTGGGCCCCAGGCCTAGGTACCAGCACAGTCCGAGTGACTAAATAGCATTAAAACACCATTTTTTAACATTCTGACAAGCACTATTAACAACCTTAACAAACATGTAACAAAATACAGTTCCACTTCAATCATGACAAAGGAAAAATTTCAAGAGTAATTCAGTTTAATCTAGCCTCTCAAATTAATGGAGTTGTGACAACAATGACAGCTGTCTAGTGAGACCAATCGGCCATACTACCATTTTCACATTCCTGACTGGCCGTGCACTCAACAGCTTGTAATCTGACGGAGGACGTACTTCAGTGAACATGTTTTGGATACACAAACGTGAACAGATTCAAATTTTCCACCTTTCACACTCACTCACTATAACCCTTTGGCAACAGAATTAAGAGCCCAGTGTACTCTGCAAAATACACGCAATTTAAATGGCCACCCAAACTACACATGCTATTGGCCAGCAATTTTCAGGGCATTTGGTTTTCACAGTACCACACTGGGCAATGACCAAAGTCGTCTTTCGGCACTGAAGAACCTAGTACTAAACAGCATGAGATGTGTCTAATGAGTCAGTTTTCCCCACCCTCCTGCTACTATACAGATCACTCAGTTCACTCCAGTTCTGTGTCTCACTGACTGGACTACTTTTGTGCTTCAAGGAGTGAGACTGTCCTTCACAACATTCATTGTATTTTAAGCTTCTAGAAAGTGTTTGCATTTTCTCAAAAAGTTAATTTTCATGTGATGTATGCTTTCTGAGGTTACATTTTTATTATTGGTATATCACAAATTATTGACACCAAACACGAGTACATGCTTTACACTAAAGATTACGTATGTTTTTATGACAGTTTTACTGGTTCAATTAATCACAAACATTGAGATTCTGTTGTCCTTTGTGGATAATTCCGCAACATACTTCTCAGGATTTCTGCAAAAACACATCAAATGCTACTCCGCCATGCACATGCAGTGCACCAAGCAACAACTCTGAGAGCATGGAGTGAAACTCTGTATACAAGCTGATTCTCTGCATTGAAGTAATATGTTACACTTAGTGAAAGTGTGTCAGTTTGGAATGAAGGTTATGATAGTCTCCAGATGCAACCTATACAAATTACTGGATCAGTTGCTACAAAGAGATCAGAATTGGGGTTCTACATGGCCATAGTTTCAATGACATTGCTGTGCTTCTTGCAAGATCCCCTCTAAGATGAAAATGGCTTAATTTACACTTATAATATCACGTATTTTACAAACACACTCTCCACTAAGGGTAAGTTGCTACCAAGTGTCAACATTTAGAATAAAGTTCTCCACAGAAAACACTACGACAGAAAACACTACGCAGGTTAACAAGACAGAACTGACATGTTAACAGAACACACAAAATTGAATAATAAGGCATAATAAGAACAGCAGCAAGACATGGCTTGAACATTCACCTTTTAATCACCTTGCACAGCAAATTATAACATCAAGACACCAAACACACACATACCATACTACTACTACTACTACTACTACTACTACTACTACTACTGCAAATACAACACTCCAAAGCCTGATTTCCACCCTGAGCAGCCACGTGACTCAGAATTTCTGTACAATAGTCTGTGATCAACTTGGACTAATAGCCATAGGCATCAGAATCACAAACAGAACAATCCATTTTCAACATAAAATTTCTACGTGGTTCCAAGCAATACTGGTACAGAGTAAACCAGAGAAGAATAAGCAACATTTAATTTTTCTTTAAATAAAATACGTCTGGGAAACAAAATATGTGAATTGACTGAAAGAGTCAAATTCTGTAAAGCATGCAAGCAATCAAACTCAATCAATAAAACAGTGTGACTGGGCAGAATGTGATCCGCACAACAGCAGAGGGGTTGGTGACTCAGCACACATGGTGTAGACCCCAACTTGAAGGAACCAGTCATGAACGGTCACGATACTTAAATGGGTGTATACCAAGGATCACATGAATAGAGAGGTTCATGAACTTCTTAAACACTACTCTATCTAGTACCTTCAGTGTACTTTTCATACCAAGGTAACACTTTCACACAAGGCTTTTCTTTAAATATGCGCACCCCTCATCCGAAGTGGTGGTTAGTATCTGGTGCACAGACTATGCAGTGCTGTGGCTTGCTCTGTACACATGCAGTTACTTCTAACTGCTACTTGAGACACAGTACCATGATAACATAAAGGTGGGCAAGGCAAAAGTAAAGAAGCATGCATGGCAACTACAGGAAATGCACAGACGCATTTCTGATGGAAAACACAGGGGAAGACACCACTTGGAGGATCTGGAAAGTAAATGCAAAACAGAACTTCATACATCTGGATCAATGTGAAGATGAGTGACCAGCACGTGTTAACACGGGAAAAAGAGCATGTGTTTCCATACAGGGCACAGAATTTCTACAGCAGCTTAATGACACTCTTTCATAAATACAATCATTTGGACAAATAATACACTAGTACCACCTGCAAATTTTTAAACCTAACAGTGCAAGACACTGGCCAGACAACCTGCTACAGACTGCCCTTTGCCCTTGTATATTTCAATCATCATAACTGTACAGGATGACCAGGATAGCACAGTCAGCACAGGAACTTGCTACAGGCTGGAGAGTCCAAGGATCAAACCCTGGTTGAAGCAAGGATTTCCATGCCTTCCAAACCAGCTGTAAGGTACACCCAGCCTCCAGCACAATTGGTATTGGGTCTTTCTTGGGGGTAAGGCAGCTGGAGCCTGGTACTGTACACCTACCTCCTCTTGTCACCAAGGTTAAGAATGGGTAGGAACCTCCACTGTGTCTGCATAGGAATGTGACATGTGTTCTTTACCTCATTTGTACAGGGACATTTCTGCAACGTTATGCCAGTAAGACGGTCACCACTAGGCAGTTCACAACCTTATACGAGGGTTGTCCCAAAAGTAAGTGTACAAATTTTTTATTTAAATGTCTATTGGACTCACCTGAAATTACAAGTTATCTCCTTCAAGGTATGACTGTTGGGAAGTTACACAGTGGTCCCATTTTTCCCAGTGATCATGACAGTACTAGAAGTCATTTTCCGTAAATGTGTGTAGCTCAACGGTTAGAATTTTTGTGTGTTTTCCATCATCCCGAAATGATAACCCTTCAACTTCGATTTCAACTTACCGAAGAGGTTTAAATTGCATGGAGCTAGATCTGGGCTGTAGGGAGGATGTGGAAGTACGGGAAAGTTTTTCTTCACCAGAAGAGCTGGCACGTTATCGTGGTGCAGCACCCAATCGCCTGCAATGTCTGTTCGGACTCGCAGACCTGTTTACGAAGTCGTTCCAAGACATCTTTGTAGAAGGCGTGATAACTGTCCGTCCTGGAGGTACAAATTCTTTGTGCACAATGTCATGGCTGTCAGAAAAAACAATAATCATAGTTTTCACCCTGGATCTGCTCATGCATGCTTTCTTCGGACGAGGAGAACTTTTCGTGCCATTCCGCACTCTGCCGTTTGGTCCCGGGATTGCAGTCGAACACCCATGATTCATCTCCTGTTACTACTTTATCCAAAAAATCTGGCCCAATTTCGAGTCTTCCCAGCAAATCCTGACAAATTTGCAAACAGTTCGCTTTTTGCTCCACAGACAAATTTTTCGCATGTGCAAATGGCCTGTTAGAATTCTATGAACTGTATTTTTATCCAAGCCCATTTCTTCTGCAATCATCCTGACACTCAATCAGTGGTCTTTTGCCATCACAGCTCGCACCACTTCCACATTTTTATCATTTGCTGACAAGATTGGTCTTCCAGAACGAGGGTCGTCTACAACATTTTCTCGGCCCTCTTTGACAGCTTTGTGCCACTTACAAATCATAGCTCTCAATAGAGTGGCATCTCCATAAGCTTCGGTTAAAGCAGCAAATGTCTTTGGCAGATTTGTTTAGTTTCACACAAAATTTGATAGCGTAGTTGTTCTATATTTTCCTGCATTGCAAACGTAACGAGGTTATAAACCTTAACCATACACAAACTGCAGTAGTGCACGAATGACTCAACCAATCCAGGATGAAACAAGTATGGACATGCAGCCAAGGTCACTACCAACGCGCCAATATACATCGATGTGCCACATTACCAATTCGTACATAGGAAAATCAGTACACTTACTTTTGGGACAACCTCATACAGCGCTCTACAGGCAGTTCACCACCATATACAGCACTCTACACAAAGCCTTGTTCATTGTACATATTTTGTACTGTGCAACATTATACCACAGACAAGTGCAAAGTATGTACTTAAAACATTGGATCATCAAATTCTCATTTCTGAAGTCTTGTTTTATTTAATGCAAGGCTGCACTTACACAACCACACAAACTTTGATCATCTAGCAACAATGCTTAGGCATTAGAGTAATGCCTGGCAAGCTGACACTAAAACAGCTCTAAAGCAACTAAACATTCTCACGCAATGACATGTCTGTTTACATGTTCAAGTACCTTCAGCTACTTTTAAGAGCAAGAATATGGTCATGGCTAAATGAGCGGCTTCTGAACGTGGTGGAATGAAAAGACAGGGTTCAGACTATTCAAACAATGACCAGACACGGCCCTTCTTTGAAAAGCAAAACTCGTGGCTACTGTGTACATCGCTTTTGTTATGAAAAAGAAAAATTGGAAATGAAACTGTTGGGTTAAAAGTCAAAGTAAACTATAGTGCAGAAAAGCTGTTTAAATACATGTACATCAATTGAATAAATAAAATTTAAATTATAAAAACATTCTAATGTACACACCACAAATGATAGGCATTCCAACAAATATATATCAGCTGTATTTATCTAGTGGTAGGTTATTTAATGAGTGTCAGTAGCTAGATCATGTAAGAGTGAATGGATGATAGTGACTAATGAATTTCAAAGGACACAGGCAGTTTATGAAGGCCTGCTATACTGGAATTTGCCTGAAGAGAATGAGGAAGAGCAGAATTACAGGACTTGAAGTGCAGATAGTGACCCAGCCCAGATTCAAACTGTGAAACTCACACACACAATTCATAAGCTCTACTACTCTGACAAACTACCTTGGTAAAACAGACAGCTGTATGTAGGTTCAAACACTCAATGCATGCATTTTACAAATTACTACCTTCCAGCTCAATAACACAGCACATGCAGCACAATAAATAAACTGATTCTGAGGGGTGGAAATTTTCCACTGCACCTGAAACTAGTGTGTAATGCCTCCCTTACTGAAAGCCAACATGTTTCTCTCCATTCACCATCTTCATACTGTATGTGCCTGCTGTGCCAATCTTTCAGCCACCTTCACATAAACTTACTAACTTCACTGATATGCTCTTAGACACTTTGCAATCTACCTGCAGCTATACCAATTGTTCTGGTCTATTTGAGCTTACAGCTGTGAGGAAGCATGGTGGTGCTTGCAATGAGACAGAAAGTGCTATCCAGCCAATGCTTCACGAGGTTACCACAACCTTTCAGTCAGCTCTCAAAGGTGGTCACATGTCAGACTGTCTCTTTCAACCATGACTTACGAACATTTCTTTCCCATTTCTCACACCTGTCCAAAGGTGACAGCAGGGTGCCCAGTTCCCCCATAACGCTGCTAACTATACACTTATATGCAGCATCATATCTGAGATCAGAATCTCCCTGGATGCAGGAAGTGGACTGCATTGTCCCACCTGCAGTTAACACACTACAGAAATGGTCTGTATTTCTCAGCAACTAATTAAACCACCTCTCCAGCTCTCATTCAGTATATGAAATGCCACAACTGTGTTGCCTACTACAGTGGCAGCAGCAACAAATGATGAAATTCAAAATTCAAAAGCCTAAATTTCTTAAGCTTCAAATTACAGAATGAGTTTTCACCAATACCATCACTGAACATAATGCTTAATACAGGAGCTACTAAGAAATGCTTTGCGCTCGAAGCTGTGACAAACATGACAGACTTCCAGCAATATATTTCCATCTACAATGAACAGCAACTCACTTTTCTACTGCTGAAAAAATACATGACCAAACAACTTACTTACTCCATGGTGCAGAGTCCTTCTTGAGAAACTAACTGGTTTGCACCTAGTCAAGAAATTCCCCGCATTTTATGGAACCCAAAGGTTCATTACCGTACTCACAAGCATCCGCCACCTGTCCCTATCATAGGCCAACCCAATCCAGTCCACATCCCACCTCCTGGAGATCCATCCTAATATTATCCACCCATCTAAGCCTACGTCTCCCCAGTGGTCTCTTTCCCTCCAGTTTCCCCACCAAGACCCTATACGCCCCCCTCTCCTCCCCCACACGCGTCACACGCCCTGCCCATCTCATTCTTCTCGATTTTATCACCCGCACAATATTGGGTGAGGAGTACAGATCACCTAGCTCCTTGTTATGCAGTCTCCTCCATTCCCCCAGTACCTCGTCCCTCCTAGGTCCAAATATTCTCCTCAACACCATATTCTCAAACACCCTCAGCTTCCTTTCCTCCCTCAATGTCAGCGACCAAGCTTCACATCCATACAAAACAACCGGCAAGAT
>Ga0123354_10009571_pt1 | contig 14859 bp, 13 predicted proteins | sample TergutLab28metaG_2_FD_97872 | JGI IMG/M metagenome (GOLD analysis project Ga0123354, IMG submission 97872) | Labiotermes labralis P4 segment gut microbial communities from Petit-Saut dam, French Guiana - Lab288 P4 | ecosystem: Host-associated > Arthropoda: Insects > Digestive system > Gut ...
TAGTAGATCATCATCGTGTCGGTGCGCGAGCCCAGGGCGTCGCCTGTGCCCAGGCGTTTCTTCTGCGCGGCCGTCAGGCCCTCTCGCGAGTCTGTGCCCACCATCAGTATGGCGGTGCCCGGCTGTGCTGGCGGACGCCCCTCAGCCGGCGTCGCGTCGACGGTGGAAACCCGGCTCCAGGCGTGCAGCGGGGCGTACACGAGAAACGCTGCCCACAGCCCGATCAGCACAAGTAGCACGGTGACCACGCGGCGGACCGGGTGGTGCTTGCGGGGCGGCTTTGGCGTGCTGGGCGCCTTGGGCGCGCTGGGCGCGCTGGGCGTGCTAGGCGGGCGAGGCGCCGGGTTGTCTTGCCTGACGCGCGGGCTGGCGCCGTACAGCCAGTCGATGTCGTCAGCGACAGGCTGCGGCGGCGCGCCGTGGTACAGCCAATTGAGGTCATCGCTGTTGTTGCCCGACACGCCCCCTTGATCGTTCTGCGGGGTCATGGGCTATTACGCTACCTTGAGCGAGGCCATGATCTGGGGATTTACGCCAGAGTCAACCAGATGATCACCAGGATGATCACGGTGCCGGTCATCTCGCCGATGCCGATGAACTTCGGTTTGGCGCGCGGCCACACCTTCGGCACCACCGCCGCCCGGGCGCAGATCAGCACGGCGAACCCGATCAGCGCCGTCTGTAGTGTGAGCACCGCCAGCACGATCAGGCAGCCGTGGTAGGCAACCGAGCCGATGTACCAGCCCTTGTGCCCGCGCTCGCGGATCATGGTCTTGATGTACGGGATGGTGCCAAGAAAGTACCCGGCCATCACGGCCGTCGCCAACCAGGCTGTTGGCTGGGCGACGCCCTGCCAGAACCCGCCCCACGCCAAGGTGGCCGGCAGTTGCAGGCAGGTGGCTGAAACGGCCGTCATCAAGCACGACGCACCGATCAGGCCGGCGTCGTTGACAGCGCTGCGTTCGCGGCCGGTGACGATCATCACCAGGCTGGTGCCAAGCAGCAGCGCCAGCGGCACGACCCACCAGACCAGCGCCAGGCGCCACCACAACAAGACGGCGATCGTCGCCACCGCGGCCACCCCGTAGACCGCTGCCGCCACGATGTGAGCCTGCCTCTGGCGCGCGCCCAATGCCCCGCGCACCGCCATGTAGGCGAGGTAGGCGGCCACCCACGCCGCCAGCACCAGCCAGTTCTGCCAGCCGAAGCCGGCCAGGATCAGGCCCGCCAGCGATGGCGCCAGCAGCATGGCCCACGCCCCGTACTGCTTGGGCAGCCACACGGTGATGTTGCTCAAGATCCTGCCCCTTTACAAATAGCACTTCCGATGCGACATTATAGTCACCCACACCGGGGCGATAGACTTGGGCGGTGACGAACAGGCTATAGGAGATGAGTGGTAACAACGCAACACAGCGCCCGGCTGGCGCAGGCGATGGCGCAGGCTGCGTCTGGCAAGCTGGGGCAAGACATCGTGGCGCTTGACGTGTCGTCATCGCTGGCCATCACGGACGTGTTCCTGCTGGTCAGCGCGTCGAACGAGCGGCAGGTCGGCGCCATTGTCGACGCCGTGGACGAAGCGTCCGAAATCTTCGGCGCGCGCGTGCTGCGCCGCGAGGGCGAGCACGAGTTGCGTTGGGTGCTACTTGATCTTGGCGACGTGATAGTGCATGTCATGCAGGCGGAAGACAGGCAGTTATACTCGCTGGAGCGGCTGTGGAAGGACGCCCCAAGGCTGGCGCTTGATATTGAAGGAAGTGAGAGATGACCAAGATAGTGCTTTGGCGGCACGGGGTCACCGACTGGAACGAGCAGGGCATATTCCAGGGACGCATGGACATCCCGCTGAACGAGCGGGGCCTGCGGCAGGCGATGGCGGCGGCGCCGTCGCTGGCTGCGATGCATCCCGTCGCGCTGTACACCTCGCCGATGCTGCGGGCGTTGCAGACGGCGGCGGTGCTGGCGGCCATCACCGGGCAGAAGGCGGTGACCGACGACCGGCTGTCTGAGATCGACGTCGGCACGTGGACGGGCCACACCCTGGCGGCGGCCATCGCCGACGACCCGGAGGTGCGGGCGGCCGTGATGGCCGGCGTCGACTACCGGCGCTCGCCGACCGGCGAGACGATGACTGAGGTGGGGGTGCGCGCGGGCGGGTTCCTGCACGAGGTGGCGGCCCGCCACGATGGCAAGACGATCGTTGTGGTCAGCCACGGTGGCGCCATCCGCATGGGTATCGCCAGCATGCTCGACTGGCCGTACGATACGGCGGTGAGGCTCGGCGGGCTGGCCAACTGCGGCTGGTGCGTGCTTGAGCAGCGCTACGGGCGCTGGCGCATTGAGGGCTACAACTGCACGGCGGCACCCCCTGACCCAGATATCTCAAATGAGATATAGCACCGCGGCGGTAGAATAGATACATTGCCTTTAAGGAGGTGCCAAGATGTCAACTGGGCTTGACGGTATTTTCCAGCCGAGCTTGCGGCACTGGCGCGAGTACATCGACATGGAGCGCATGCGCATCAACGTGAAGCCGGCGCTTGGGCCCGGCCCTGGCAAGGGGCCCGTCGAGGTCAACCTGAACACCGGCGCCGTGGTAATCGACCCGGAGGCCGTGCAGCACGAAGAGGATGAGCGCGAGCAACGGCGGGCCGGTCTCGCCTGAGGCACACCTTTACGGTAGGGTGAATCCTGTGTCGGAGGGGGCAAGGAAAGGATCCTCGTGAAGGTTCTGGTGCTCACTCGCAGCATGGGCGAGGGTCATAACCGGGCGGCGAAAGCCATCGGCGAGGCGTTCACGAACAAAGGGCATGAATGCCATGTGATGGACGCGCTCAGCATCGCTAACGCCGGGCCTTCCGAGCACCACAAGCTGACAGACATCGCCTCCGGCGTGTACTGCTGGACGGCCCTGCGTGCCCCGTTCCTGTTCGGTGCCGTCTACAAGATGGGCGAGGTGTACACGCGCACCCCCGTGCCGTCGCCAATCTATCTGACAAGCGCCCGGCTGGCCGAGCCGACGTATGCCTACATCGAAGAGAACGAGTACGACGCGGTGGTGGCGCCCCACCTGTTCCCGCAGGAGACGCTGATGGCGATGCGCAAGCGCCACCGCGTGAAGGCGCGTCACATCGCGGTGCTCACCGACTACACGTGCATCCCGTTCTTCTCGGAGGCGAAGGTCGACGGCTATTGCATACCGCACGCCGACCTGCTGAAAGACTGCCGCAGCCACGGCATCCCGATGAACCGCACGGCGGTGACGGGGCTGCCGGTGATGGCCAGCTTCGGGCGTCCGCCATCGAAGGCCGACGCCCGCGAGGCTCTCGGGTTGCCGGCCGACAAGCCGGTGTTCCTTGTGATGTCTGGCGGGGTCGGCAGCATGAAGTCGGGGGAGTTGTGCGGCGCTCTGCTGACCGCCGGCGGCGAAGACATGCACGTCGTGGTGCTGACGGGCAGACGCGAGGACCTGTACCTACAGATTGCCGGACGCTACCAGGCCGATCCGCGGGTGACGGTGGTACCGTTCACCAACCGGGTGCCCGAGTACATGGCGGCGGCCGATGTGATGCTGTCGAAGCCGGGCGGGGTTTCAAGCACGGAGGCGGCTGTCATGGGCCTGCCGCTGGTGCACACCACCACCATCCCGGGCAACGAGACCAAGAACGCCCACTTCTTCGAGAAGCACGGTATGTCGCTGTACGCACCGCGCATCGAAGCCGCCGCGGCCGCCGCCCATAAGCTGATCAGCGACCCAATCCGGCAGACTCGCATGCGGGAAGACCAGCGGGCCAACATGATGCCAGACAGCGCCGAGCGGGTGGTTGACCAGGTCGAGAAGCTGGTCGGCTAGATTCCAGTTTGGCGACGGCGCGCCGGATTCGTTGATTATTAGGAAGGTTTCCTATATATTCATGGGTTAGGAGCTTCCAACGATGGAGGCGATGAGAGAAACCACAGGAATGGCACCGGAGCCAACAAGATCGGGAACGCCAGGGCTGATGCGCTCGATGAACGAGCGCACCGCGCTGAGCCTGCTGATCGCGCGCGGGCCGATGACCCGCGTCGGCCTTGGCGAGGCGACGGGTTTGTCGGCGCCAACAACGGCGAAGCTTGTCAAGCGGCTGTCAGATGTCGGTCTCATGTGCCCGGCGGGGCACACCTCCGGGTCGCGCGGCCCCACGGCCGCGATCTATCGGGCGTGCACGGAAGCTGAGCTCGGGGTTGCGGTGCACATGCGGCTGGGCTACGCGATTGCCCAGGTGGTCGACGCGTCTGACCAGCAGTACCCGGTGGCGCAGGTGCCGCTGCCCGACATGGAGCAGGGCGCGGCTGACGACCTGGCGCGGGCTATCGAGGCGGCGTGTGAGGCGGCGGGCAAGGACATCTCCGAGATCACGGCGATCTGTGTCGGCGTGCCGGGTTCGGTGTCGGCCGACGGCGACGTGCTGCGGTTCGCCGAGAACATCCCGGGCTGGCCGCGCCACGCGGTGCGGACGAAGCTGGAGCAGCAGCTGGGCGTCAATGTGATGATTGAGAACGACGCCAACCTGGCGGCGGTGGCCGAGTCCGATGCGCGGGGCGGCGAGGAGGATTTCGTGCTGCTGTGGTCGGGCGAGGGCCTGGCGATCGCCGCCATGACCAACCTGCGGGTGTACCGCGGGGTCGGCGGGGGAGCGGGCGAGATCGGCTACCTGCCGGTGCCGCGTACCGCCGCCAGCTTGGACCAGCGGGCGTTCGACATGCAAGACCTGACGGGTCCCGCCGCTGTGATTGACATCGTGGCGGCGCACCGCCCGGGTGTGACGACGTACGACGCGGCGCTTGAGGCCCTGGACGACCCGGAGCTGCGGCGAACCCTGCTGGCGGAACTGGCGCCGCGCATCGCGGAGGCGCTGATGCCGGTGATCGCGATACTAGACCCCCCTCGCATTGTCCTCGCCGGCCCGACCGGCGCGGCCTGCGGCGTGGATGGCGCCAACCTGGTGCAGGCGTACCTGCGTCGCACCACACGCTGGCGCACCCCTGTCATCGCCACGATAGTCCCGGCCGAACCGGTGCTGCGTGGCGCGGCATTGACGTTGTCAGAGCAATTGGCCGAGCATCTGCTCAGCCGGGTTGGCTGACGGCGCCTCACAACTGAATACACACCGCCAGACAGGCGGTGACAATAAGAAAGGAAAGGGAAATGGCATTTTCCAAATCACCGCGTCTCAAGATTGGCGTGGCATTCGCTGGCTTTGTGACGGTGATGGCAATGGCCTTGTCAGCCTGCTCCGGAGGCAGTAATGGGCTGACGGTCTGGCACTTTTTCACGGATCGTGAAGCTGACGTCATCCAGTCGGCGATCGACGGGTTCACAACCGCCAATCCCGACATCAAGGTGACCGTCCAGGCCGGGCAAGACGACGACAAGATGCGTCAGGCGATCGCTGCCAACCAGGCGATCGACGTTGGCATCTCGTACTCGTCCGACCAGATCGGCCCGCTCTGCTCGACCGGCGCTTTCATTGACCTCGGCCCGTACATCCAGAAGGACAACATCGACCTAAGCCAGATCCCAGACGTCGTGCGTTCATACACGGCGTTCAATGGCGTGCAGTGCGCGCTGCCGATGCTGGCCGATGTCACTGGCCTTTACTACAACAAGGACATGCTGGCAGCCGCGGGTATCTCCGGCCCGCCGAAGTCGCTTGACGAGCTGGCTGCTGATGCGGTCGCGTTAACCACGTACAACCCTGACGGTTCCATCGACCAGCTTGGTTTCAACCCGTTGACTTCGTACTACGAGACCAACGCTTCGAACTACGCCATCATGGCTGGTGCCAAGTGGTTGAACCCTGGCAACACGACGTCGGCCATCGGTTCGGACCCGAACTGGACCACGCTGCTTAACTGGCAGCAGAATCTGATCAACGCCCTTGGTGGGTATCAGAAGCTGGCCGATTGGTCGGCGGCGTCTGGTGACGAGTTCTCTGATCAGATGGACTTCGAGATCGGCCGTGTGGCCATGGTGATCGACGGCGAGTGGCGTACAGCGTTCATCGCGTCTGACTCTGATCAGAGCAAGGCGTTGAACTATGGCACCGCCCCGCTGCCCGTTTTGAACCCGTCTGATTACGGCGCCGGCCTCATCGACGGCAACCTGATTGGTATCCCGAAGGGTTCGAAGAACCCCGATCAGGCATGGGAACTGGTCAAGTACCTGGCATTGGACACTGACGCGCAGGTGGCGATGGGCAACGGTTTGAAGAACGTCCCGACCATTGAGAGCGCTGTTACCAGCCCGAACCTGGAGAAGGACGCCAACTATCAGACGTTCCTTGACGCATTCGTCAACCCGAAGTCTGGTACTGAGCCGCGCACGATTGTGGGCACTGAGTACCTTGACCTGATGGCGACGTTCATCCAGAGCTGGGAATCTGGTGACGTGACAGATCTGGCCTCCGGCCTGGCTGACGTCGACCAGCAAATCAATTCGGCAATTGCCCTGGCTGGTTAAAAGCCATGAGCGTGGCGCTGAATCCGCAGAAGGCGGGGTGGGGGTCCAAGGCCCCCACCCCGCCGGCCACGGGGTTTTTTGACAGACTGGTCCGGCAGCACAAAAGCATTGTTGCCTGGGCGTTTCTGACACCGATGCTGCTTGGTATCGGCGTGTTCTTCATCTACCCCTTGATCATGCTGGTGTATTACTCGTTCACTTCGTTCAACATCATGGGCAGCCCCCACTGGGTAGGCCTTGCCAACTGGAAGTACCTGTTTACCAGCGACCCTAACGTCAAGAAGGCCGCCCTGAACACTCTGTGGATCGTCGTCATCATGGTGCCGGTGCGTATCATCGCCGCCATGTTCGTCGCCTCGGTGCTGACAAGGGCGCGGCGGGCCAGCGGCGTGTTCCGCACCTTGTTCTATCTGCCGGCCCTGATCCCACCCGTGGCGAGCACCATATCGTTCGTCTACGTGTTGAACCCTGCCACCGGGCCGGTCAACGCAGCGCTGGATGCCATCAGCCGATGGCTCGGCTACATCGGCATCCATGTGACACTGCACCCGGGCTGGTTCACCAACCCATCCTGGGCTAAACCGTCGCTGGTGGCGTTGGGCGTTTGGGCCGTCGGTGACATCATGGTGATATTCCTGGCTTCGCTGCTTGACGTGCCCACCGAGCAATACGAGGCGGCAGAGCTGGACGGCGCCGGGTCATTTGCCCAGTTGCGCCACATCACCATCCCGAACATGCGCCCGGTCATATTGTTCAGCGCTGTCACGGGGATAATCGGGGCATTGCAATACTTCGCTGAACCGGCCGTCGCCTCGGCCGTCGCGCAAAACAAAGCGACTGTCGGCGGCGGCATGAGCGATACACTCGGGTTCCCGAACCAGTCAACGCTGATGTATGGGCAATGGCTGTATCAGGAGGCGTTCAAGTACGGCAAGATGGGGTATTCTTCGGCTCTGGCGCTGATCATGTTCATCGTGGCTGCCATCATTATCTTGTTGCTGTTGCGCCGCTTCAGCGAATTCAGTCCGGAGGCAGCAAGTTGAAACGCCGATCATTACCCGCTATGGTCGCCGACCACGTTGTGCTGGTCGCGCTGTCGATCATGTTCTTGACGCCGTTCTTCTTCGTGCTGCTGACCAGCTTCATGACAGCCAGCGAGGCTGGCACCAGGACATTCTGGCCGTCTTCCTGGCACCCGGAGAACTACATCGCGGTTTTCCAAAAGCTTGATATCTGGCGCCTGTACGGCAACTCGTTGATGTATGCCGGGCTGGCCACCATATTCATGCTGCTGACATCTGTGCCGGCCGGCTATGCGCTGTCGCGCATCCGTTTCCGCGGCTCGCGCGTGATCTTCGTACTGATCGTCTGGGCCATGATGCTGCCACCACAGGTGACCACCGTGCCGCTGTACATCATGTGGTCGAGGATGCACCTGACCGGCAGCCTGTGGCCACTGATCCTGCCTAACTTATTAGGCGACGCATTTTCCGTCTTCTTGTTACGGCAGTTCATGCTGACCATACCGAAGGAATACACCGAATCGGCCAAGCTCGACGGATGCGGCGAGTTTATGACGATGATCCGCGTGATTATCCCCATGGCGAAACCGGGTATTGCCGCGTGCTCGATCTTCTTGTTCTTCGCGGCGTGGAACGACTATTACGGGCCATTGCTATACACATCGGAGAATCCGAACGCCTGGCCCATTTCATACGCCCTGGCGACGTTCAGGACGACTAAGAACGTGAACTGGGATCTGACCATGGCAGCCAGCGTGCTCGCCATGATCCCGGTCGTGATCATATTCTTCGCCGCCCAGAAGGTGTTTGTGCAGGGCATCACACTGACCGGAGTGAAAGGCTGATCATGAAACTAACTGTGATCGGAGGCGGCTCCAGCTACACGCCGGAGCTGGTCGACGGTTTCGCGCGGCTGCGCGACCTGTTCCCGCTGGACGAGCTGTGCCTAGTCGACCCGGACGCCTGGCGCCTCGGGCTGACCAGTGGCATGTCGCGGCGCATGTTTGCCCACGACAGTTACGACGTGCCGGTGACGATTACCGACGACCCGGTGCGGGGCGTCGCCGAAGCCGGCGCTGTGCTGTTCCAGCTGCGTGTCGGCGGGCAGATCACCCGCAAGTCCGACGAGCTGTTTCCGCATTGCTGTGGCCTGATCGGCCAGGAGACCACCGGCCCCGGCGGCTTCGCGAAAGCGTTGCGCACCGTGCCGGTGGTGCTGGGCCTGGCAGATATCGTGCGTAAGTACGCGCTGCCTGATGCCTGGATCGTCGATTTCACAAACCCGGTGGGTATCGTCACCCGGGCCCTGCTGCAAGAGCACCACCGCGCGGTGGGGCTGTGCAACGTGGCTATTGGTTTCCAGCGGCACTTCGCCGAGATGTTGGGCGTCGGCCCATACGACGTGAAACTTGACCACGTCGGGCTTAATCACCTGACGTGGGAGCGCGGCGTATACGTGGGCGGCGTTGACCGTTTGCCAGAAATGGTGGCGCAACGGGCCGACGAGCTGGCCGACGAGATCGACATGCCGCGTTCGCTCGTCGAACTGCTCGGCGAGGTGCCGTCGTACTACCTGCACTACTTCTATCAGCACGACGAGGTGTTCGCCGAGCAGATGGTGCCGGGGGTGCTGACGCGCGCCGAGGAGGTCATGGAAATCGAAAAGGAGCTGTTTGCCAAGTACGCTGACCCGGCCGTCGACACCAAGCCTCCGGAGCTGGCCAAGCGCGGCGGTGCCTTCTACTCCGAGGCCGCTGTCGACCTGTTGGCGTCGCTGGTTTCAAACCGCCAGGACACCCAGGTTGTCAACGTGCGCAACGACGGCGTACTGCCTTTCCTGCCCGACGATCATGTTATCGAGGTGCCGGCCATCGTCGGTTCCAACGGCGTGAGCACAGAGGGCTCGATGGCGCGTGCGCCGATGAACGACGCTGATGCCGGCCTGGTGGCCCACGTCGCGGCCTACGAGCGGCTGGCCCTTGAGGCTGCAACGCTCGGCGGGCGCGACCGCGTGGTCAAGGCGCTGCTGGCTCACCCGTTGGTGGGGCAGTACGACAAGGCAACCAAGCTGGCTGACGAACTGATCTCGCGCAATAAGCAGTTCTTGGCGTGGGCCCAGTGAAATGAACGCGGTGGTCGCCGTTGACGGCGGAGGTTCCAAGACTGACATTGCTGTGCTGTCGTCCGAAGGCCAGGTGCTTGTGCGCACCCGGCTTGAGGCGTTCGCGGAGCACGTGATCGGTCAGCAGAGCACCGTCGAACGGCTCGACACAGAGGTGGGGCAACTGCTGGCCGGCATCGGCAACCCGGATGTGGTGTCGGCCAGCGTGTGCTTTTCTGATATCGACTTTCCCTTCCAGGTGAAAGCCTGCACCGAAAAGCTGCGCCATTGCCGCTGGGGGCAGGGGTTCCTGTTCGTCGACAATGACACGTTCGCGCTGCTACGCGCCGGCACCGACCAGACCACTGCTGTCGCGGTGGTCTGCGGCACCGGCATGAACTGCGTCGGGCGGGCCGATGACGGCCGCACCGCCCGGTTCGCGGCCATCGGCGAGGTGTCCGGCGATTGGGGCGGCGGCAGCGGCCTTGGCACCGAGGCAATCTGGCACGCCGCCCGGGCGGCCGATGGGCGCGGCCCCGCGACGATGCTTGAACCCTTGGTGCTTCAGCAACTGGGGCAACCGTCGATGGACGCGCTGATCATTGCGTTTCAGACCGACGAACTCGAATGGCACGACGTGCCGCGCCTGGCGCCGCTGGTGTTCAAGGCCGCCGTGGCCGGCGACCCGGTGGCGGTCAGCCTGATCGAGCGGCAGGCAGACGAGATCGTGGCGTTCGCCGTGGCGTCGCTCAATCGCCTGGGCCTGATGGGGCAGAAGTGCCCGGTGGTGCTGGGCGGCGGTGTGATAGCGGCCCGCCACGAGATTCTGCTGAAGGCGGTCGACGAGAGGTTGGCGCAGCGGGCGCCGGGGACGTACGCGGTGGTGGTGGCTGACCCGCCGCTGGTGGGCGCGGCGCTGTTGGCGTTCGATGCCCTGGGCGCCGGCGCCGAGGTGCAACAGAGGGTGAGAACAGGCCTCGCCGCCTAGATTCCCCCCGCGGAATCACGACAGCGATGCCAACAGTTTGGCCGCGCCTTTCATTTCGAGCTCTTGGACGGCCAGCTTGAAACCCTCGACGGCCGATTCCAGGCACCATCTGGCCCGTGTCTGGTCAATGCTTAGCCACGTCTGGCCTGCGAAAAGAAACTCTTCGGACGACTGGCGCACCAGCCCGAGCTGGCCATACTGCTCTGCCGTCTTTTGGGCCAGCTCCGCACCGGCCTCCGGCTTGCCCGCCAGCACCAGGTTGTGCGCCCGTCGTGAGTCGAGGCTGATGCGGGCCCACGACAGATCGTCCTTCTGCGCTTTGGCGACGTCTGGTGCGGCGGCTGATTGCCAGTTTTCGAGCAGCTCATCGAGCCGACTTATCAGCGGGCTGATCACCTGGTCGGCTAGGTCTGGTTCACCCAGGCGGGCCAGGCAGTCGGACAGCGAGTTGGCCACTGGTGCCAGGAAAACCAGTGGAATGTCAGCGACTCGCAGCAGGCTGTTTGCCCGGGTGAGGTTGGCGCGGGCGTCGTCAAGCGCATCCAGTTCCATCGCGAGGTGACCGGCCTCGGCCCGCGCGAAACCGGCCTCGACGAGCTGCCCGGCCGCCTCGAAGTCATCGGCTCCCTTGAGGTAGGCGCCGATAGCCGCCTGCGAATCGCCGCGGCGCGCCAGCGACTCGGCTTGGGCGAATACGGGGGCAAAGGCGATCTCACCCGTGTCCACTTTGGTGGGTTCGGCGGCTTGCTTGACGGCAGGTTCCGGCAGCGGCACAACGAGGTCGACAGGGGTGTCGTAGGCCCCAAGGCGCCAGCGGGCGTGCATCACGTCCGACTGGTGGGTGTTGCCGTTGCGCTTGTCGAAGGCTTGGGCCAAGTCCTCGGCCTGGTCGCGGACCCATTTCCACAGGGTCTCCAGGGTGCCGGAACCGGGCACACCGGAATAGATCTCGCGGGCGCCGAGCCCCAAGTCGTCGACCATCACCCGCAAGCCGGCACCGACGTGAGTGAGGAACTCCAGGCGATCCAGTGGGGTGCTGGCCTGCTGCAGGAAGTGCTTGTTGCTGGCCAGCAGTGCGACGGCGGCGTGCTCGTTGCCGGTGCGGGCGAGGAACTCGACGCAGCGCCCCCTGGCGCCAGCCAGCTCGAAGGCCCGCTCTTGCAGCGGGTACCTGCCGGTGGTCACAGCCAGGCCGTGGGTGGGGTCCCATAAGACGCGGCTTCTGTGGTGGGCTTGGGCCGCCCTTTGCGTGTCGACCTTGGTGCTGTTGTCGAGGAAGGCGAATTGGGCCCACGAATAGATGCTCGCCGGTTCGTCGGAGCACTCTTTGGGCATCGACCGCTGTGTGAAGGTATGCCTCATCAGCTCAAGGGCATCGTCTGGCCTGCCAGACTCTGCGAGATACTCGATACGTTGCCCGGCGGCGCACAGCCGGCAGTCTGACAGTTCGTCGCGCCGCTGCTGCAACCATTGATCGTACAGCTCTTGGCAATTGGCGACGCCAAGGCGCCGGGCCAGGTTGAAGCGGGCCTGTATGGGGGCATCCATGCTGAAGCCCTCTTGCGCGTAGCGGCGCTGCATGTCGTCCATGGTGCTATGCAACTGCGCCAGGGGCACGTTCGGGAAGCATGGCAGGGCGTCCATCACCCATTTGAAGTACCAGAACAGGTAGTGCCGGTCTTCGCTGTCGAACCATTCGGGCTCGGTGTCATACAGCGAGATGAGGTGGCTGAACGGCACGTAGGCCTTTTCTTTCTCGCCACCGCGCGAGTAGGCGTCAATCAGCGCCACCAGAGCTAGCGGCTTCGCTGCGGCCGGCCCCTCCAGCTCAATGCGTTCGACCTCGGCCAGCGCAGCGGCGATCTGGGCTTTGCCGCGCAGCATGTCGGCAATTGCGTTGATGTCGTCTATCGCCTCATCGACTGACCTTGGCATGTCACCTCGCAGTTCTGCGTAGCAGGGTGCTGAGCGAATCGTTCATCATGCGGGCGTCGCCTGCCCTCAGGGGCTCGCCTGCCAGAAGCTGGGCTGTGACATACAGTGACTTGGTGCCGGCGTCGCGCACCTCGGCGTCATCACCGGAGACCAGCGCCTTGACCGCCTCGTTGTCGTAGTTGAGCACCAGGCGGCGCCGCTGGTAGTCGGTGGCGAAGTCGTCGAGCAAGCTGCTCCACAGGCCGCTAGAGTCGTCGCGGGCGCGGCGCAACGAGCGCTGGTGCTCGATCTCTGGGTCTGTGATGAACATGGCCGGCAGTGCCTCCGGCTCGAAGTGTCGCAGCACCAGGTCGCAGTCGAGTTCGCGCACCGATTCGTTGGCGGCCATCAGGTAGTCGAGGCAGGCCAGCTCCTCGGCGGGTTCCAGCGGTGTGAGGGTGCGTTCCATGTCTGAGGCCCCGAGCGCCCGGATGTCCCATTCCGGGCGTCTTGCCTCCAGACGGGCCATCAGGTCGGAGTCGTAGACGAAGCCGGCATTGACGACGCCCAATCCTTGGGCGTGAGCCACCGGGGCCACACGCCGAAAATCCTCGACGGTGGCGGTGTAACGGATGGTGCCCTGTGACTTCTGGAACTCTTCAAGGGTGATAACACCGATCGTCGTCTCAAACGGCAGCACGGTGGCGGCGAGGTCGAGCATGTCGTCGTCGTGCAATGCCAGCGAGCGGATCGCCAGGTGGTGGGTGCGTATGAACTGGCCGCGGAAGGGGGCGTCGGTCGTCAGCACTGTGGCCATCCAGTCGCGCACCTCGCGCCCGAGCGCCTCGCGGGTGGCCAGCAGGACGTCGTCCTCATACAGCGCCTCGCGCGAGGCGGTGGGGCGCAGCTCGGACGAGTCGATGACGCAGCGTACGAAGAAGGCCCAGCCGGGCAGCAGACTTGGCACTTGCGGGCCGACGAGCATTCGCTTCAGGTAGACGCGGTGAGCGCTCTGGACGGCTGGCGAGGTGGCGAACGGCAGCACGAAGGCCACCCCGGTGAGCCCGACGACCGGCACGCTGAGATCAATGCAGGCCAGTGGCTGGAAGCCGAATACTGCGGCGCAGTAGTTGCCCAGTGCTGTCTCGCGCTCGGTGGGCGACGAGTACGGCACCTGCCACGGCGGGGTGGTTGTCAGCCTGTTCCACAGGCATTCGCCGTCGTCAAGGTGCACCTGAATGGAGACGTCCACCGGCAGCAGCCCGCCGAAGTCTGACGCCAGCGCCCGCACGGTCGCCGGCTCGAGCCAGTGCTCCTGGTCATGCCTCGGCTGGAGGCACACCGTAGTGCCGGGTTTCGTGTCGCCAGTGGCGGTGGCGTAGTCGTCAAGGCTGATCTGCTCCAGCGTGTATGTGCCGTTGGCGTTGCCGCGCCAGTGTATGGGGCTGGCGCCTTCGTGTATCGACAGCGCGTGGATCTCGATCTGCTCGGCCACCATGAAAGCGCTCAGCAGGCCGATGCCGAACTGGCCCAGGTAGTCGCCGCGCAGCGATTCGAGGTCGTCCACCCTCTTCGACGAGCGGCCGATGGTTGCCAGCAGCTCCGTCGCCTCGTCGGCGGTCAGTCCGATGCCGCTGTCTGCGACGCGCAGCCCGCCCTCGTCCGTCGGGGTGAGCCGCACTGTCGCCTCGCAGTCCGGGTCGACCAGGCGGCGGGCGGTGATGGCGTCGACGCCGTTTTGCAGCAACTCGCGTAGGTACACGCCGGGGCTGGAATACAGGTGGTGGGCGAACAGGTCGACCACGCCGTGCAGGTCAACCTGAAATGTGCTAGGGGTTGTCATGGCTCGTCGTCCGCCTCAATGTAGCCCATGAACCGCCTTTCTGAACGTGGCCTGGCCAATGGACAATCCATTGTGCCACAGGCGGCGGCAGGCAGCTAAGATCGTTCCGTGCGGTGAGCACCGCGAGGATTGGAGTGTTGTGAGCACCATCGATGAGCTGTTGCAGCGCAAGTCTGTCAGGAAGTACGAGCCAAGGGCGGTGCCGGATGAGGTCAAGCAGACCATCATCGAGTGCGCCATCAACGCACCGACGGCCGGCAACCAAATGCTCTACACGATTTTGGACGTGCAAAGCCAAGCCATCAAGGACCAGCTGGCCAAGCTATGCGACCACCAGCCGTTCATCGCCGAGGCGCCGCTGGTGCTGGTGTTCCTGGCCGATTGCCGCCGCTGGCACGACGCCTATGTGCTAGCCGGCTGCGACGCCCGTGACCCGGGCCCGGCCGATCTGATACTGGCCTGTGAAGACACGATGATCGCGGCGCAGAA
>Ga0123354_10009578_pt1 | contig 14855 bp, 4 predicted proteins | sample TergutLab28metaG_2_FD_97872 | JGI IMG/M metagenome (GOLD analysis project Ga0123354, IMG submission 97872) | Labiotermes labralis P4 segment gut microbial communities from Petit-Saut dam, French Guiana - Lab288 P4 | ecosystem: Host-associated > Arthropoda: Insects > Digestive system > Gut ...
TCTCGGTTATAAAAACCAATCAGTTTATGCTGTAAGTGGCACAAGTCGCTGTTTGTTCTCAGATAAATACAAAACACATAAATACAGTGTGGGCAGAATGTACAGTTGTTGAATGTTAAACTGGTGGTGCATCGCGTAACAAGATGGCTTTAAAAGGTTAACGAAGACCCCCCTCGGCCATGGCAGCAACAAATTTACTGCTGCGGCCAAAACAAAAAGGGCAGCAGAAGCAAATACCGAGCAAGAAACTCTTACATTTTCCATTCTTCGACTTTTGTTATAATTTCATAGCGAACTGACAGACGACCCATTTTGTTTGGCCCTGTAACAGGCGCCCAACAACATAAGGGCATAAATTAATGATCACAACGTCAAAATCATCTTTATGGGTCACTATGAAAAGCAAAGTTTTTCTTACGTTTAATTAAACACCGGCACATTGAGTCCTAAAGGAAGAAGAGGTACAGCTCCACTCATTCTTAACCTCAGCATCAGACGGTGATGAGAGGTCAGGTTCATTACACAGTCATATTACACCCCAAAAAGTTTCCTATGATAACCACCTATAAAGGTGGGTCCACACTTGTAACTTTACGCGGTAACGTTACAAGTCTGGACCCACCTTAAAAGGCTGGGCGTGCCCTTCCCACGGCCAATAATTGACCGTGATTCATTGGCCGTGTAGCCCGCAATCCAATCAGTGTTTCGACTGAGCTATATCCCGAACTGTGCACGTAAGGTGAAGACCAAAAATATAAAATTATTTTGTGTTGTTTTAGTATAAAGAGGAGTAACGCTGCAGTAGCGAAATGCTAGTAAGCCAGGAAATTCTCAGTTTTTGGTGGAAATAAGTTTCATTGCCGCGTGTACTACAGTACGCCACTGGTCCCTATGCGGAGGCAACTGGATATAGCCGGCACCTTCACACCGTATACAAATTCGGATATTATGCCACCGACTAGCTACAACCCTTTCTCTAACCGATCCGCATAATCCTACAAAACACTACCATTCTTGAGCAGCGGTGAAAACTGGGCTTTATTTTTAGGTAAACATCTACAAACAACATCAAGGGCAAACACGACAGTACAAAAATGCACATGACCTTGACATTGAAAGAAGTGGGACGTTTGAAATCAGCTGATTGCTGTCCCAAGTTGAACACACAGCAACCGCCATCTCTTAGTACGAAGTCACTACTACCATGCCCTATAACAGCACCATCTAGTGTATAATTGTGTGAATTGAGCCACTTCGATACACGTATATGTCGATTTCCACATACCGAATAGTCGACATTACTGAATCAAATCTGAGTAGTTGCGTTTGTTACTGCTTTCAAAAGTCAAAGTTAAAAAAAAAAAAAAAAATCGACCAATTTCGTTGGTATTCTTGATAATAGAAATGCCTTCCGACAATGAATTTGACTATATGTCTGACAGTTTTCTGGAAGAATGGTTAGTGCTTTACGATATTTCCCATTATGTTTACGTGAAATTTGGTACAAGTTTTTGTGAAGTAATACAGCAACGAAATGAATAAATTAATGGGTTGCAAAGTATACACGTATTTGCATAACGTAATGTCATATTATAAGACACTAACATACGGATTTGTAAAGGCAAAGGGTTTAAATTGCGTATCTAACCTAACCTAAATTCTATAACCTCGTCGCTCTGTAAACGAAATTGTAATCGTGTGTGTTGCAGTGTTAAGGACGACATTCGCCCAGGACTTATTAACAGTCGTACTCAGCAGAGGGAACACAATATCCACAAAAATAAGACAGTCACAGATGAAAAGAACAAACAGCGAAACAGACCACATAGGTTATTAGAAGCGGAAAGACGGGAAGAGGGCCTAAATGAGGCCATTGGTGATAGTAACAAAGGATTTGCACTACTCCAAAAGATGGGCTACAAACCAGGCATGGCTATAGGAAAATCAGGTGATGTAATTGTTCAGCATATTTCCATAATTCTAGAAATTTCACATATACCTTCTGTCAGTAGTAGCACCAATGGTATGGGGCTACTGCTGTCTTTTGTGGGAATCTGGTAATAATGGCACCAAAATGTGAAGTTACTTCACTCACTCACCTGCTTGCTCACACTCAGGTCAGTTACAAGCCACAAACCAAGCACATTATATAAGGCAGATTATGTTCCAAGTGGCAACTTATAATGCAGGTCTCCAGAAAACATTTTGATTCAAGTATATGACCAAACCATTGTTTACCCTACTTTATATATGTACAGTTTAGTTTCTTCATTTGTCATTTATACTCTTTTAAAGTGCTTACATGTTTTGATGTTTTGCTGACCGTGCATCTCAGTGTATTTATCTTAGTAATTAACCAACTTGATGCACAAAATTTTTTTGTTTTACAATAGGTTTATTTCATGCCTCTACATGTTTTGAGCACGTGCTCAAAACATGTAGAGGCATAATATTAACTTATTGTAAAATAAAAAAAATTTGTGCATCAAGTTGGTTAATTACTAAATATGCTTACATGTTGTTTGTCAGATTTAACATGAATAAGAAAGAGCATTTGATATTATTCGTTGAGGTGTGGAGACAAATTATGTTTATGTTGGTACACCTGAATTGATTTCAGTCACCTTTAATAGTGCACATCCACTGTTATTTTGTAAGTTATAATGGAGTTGTATTAACAATATACATCACATGGTGTCAACCATCTTGAATAGTGAAATATGATGGGATAATTACAAATTGTAAGTAACTGAGAAAAGACGATAGTTGTCTTATTTTCTGAAGTAATCTTGGCATTTGTCTTGAAAAGCCAACAGAAACTAAGAAAAAGTTGCGTCAAGCTGGGCACGATTCACATTGGTACCCTAGGACCTTTGATACTTCTTAACTAAAATCTTGAAAACATCACTTCTATAGATACCATTAATGCATTTGGAAAATATGTGATTTCAGTTTCTTGTGTATTTCTGATCTTATGGTTATTAAAAATTGACAGTCCCCCATGTGAATGTTCAACTGTAGGCACAGGTTGTGTAGAACCAGTTCCTATTGCACTGAAGTCAGATCGAAGTGGGCTTGGAAGAGACGCAGCTCTCAAAGAGATTGCAGCTGAGAAACTTGCAATAATGGCTCGTCAAAGAGCGAGGGCAACAAATGCTCAAGATTACAGGGCTCGCTTAGCAAGAAAGGCTGTTGAGAGACAAATTGAAGGAGATCTGAGGAAAAGTCAGAGAATATGTGAACAAATGGACACTTCCAAGGTAAATATAATACTATGGATTGTACCTTCCTAACCTGGAATTTTTTGATCCAGCACCTCCCATGACCTGACACATTTTAACAGAAACCACAAAAATCTATGACAATTGTGTATCAAAGTGTGTACTTTCATTTTTTTTTTTTTAAATTGCATCTTTATAGTAAATTTCATGTCTTAATGTGTTTTTGTTGTGTACAGTGTATTCTGGAGTAGTTTGTTGGCAAGAGTGTGGAACTGTATTTTTCAAATGTACCTTTTTTAATGCTTCCTCTGCCCTCTGCCTTGTACCAGTGTCTTATAACTGTGTACAATAGTAACACTTTATTTTATGAGGTTCTGTGTAATGTATTTTGATACCGTAATGCTGACCATCCATGGTTTGGAAAATTCCCAGGTCTGGTTCCCAGCCATGTCCCAAGGGAGCCAGATTAGGGAGGGACAGCATGTATAAGGGACTGCATACGTGCAAGAAACACATCTGTTATCTATCTGGCACTGTTCTTAACCACCACAGTGGAGGGTCTGTTCTCTTGGCCACATGTGACACTCAAAATTTCATGTGACTTCCCATCATACAGAATTGTTCCTGTTGCAGAGGAGAACCATGTCATGAAAGCATGTAGGAGATTCAGAAGTAAAGGTGCACACATTTTAGACTTTGATACCAGATGGAGATGCTCGGTACTGTGGCTGCTGGTGGTGCAGTTCACCCTGGTACCCATTGGCTAACAGGGTGAATGATCCCCACAGCCAGTTTAGATATGGACTAGAAATTTGATGTTGGGAATCTACAGTGAAAGTTCCATGGTGAATTTAGTTTTCAGTAACATTAATGCAGTACAAATCAGGAGAGGTCTCATTAGAACTTGCTAATTAACATTTGGGTTCCATAAACATTGGGAAATTTCTCTACTAGCTAAGCAACTCTTAGCTTTTCAAGAAGTACTTTGCTCCATGGAGTTAGTTATCAATCCAATGGAACCTTACTTTACATCAAAATTAAATCAGACTTTATCATTATCAAAAATATAACTCATCATACAATATATCCATGCATAAGATACCAAATTAATATACATCTATAAAATTTATAAATAACCAACAAAATTAATGTTAAAATTATAATAAAATTGTGTAAGTACACTAGTTGGTACTCCAATTAGTGTACCACACCATCATCACATCACCCACACGCTGCAGTGACACTCGCCACATTATTGCATCACTCATCACTCTGCACAGACCAAACAATTTTAACTCCCAAGATTTTAATAATTACCCATTTTTAACCTATAACTATATTACTTACATAATTTTAACTAAAGTTATAATTTTAATTGTTATGGAGTGATGGTGACACATTTAACCAAATTTGTACATTTGTATTCATGTAATAATAACATCACCCTGAAGATGGCCATAATAGCAGCTTAAATATGTTAGTGAGAATGTTGTGAATAAAGTGCATCATAAATATCGAAGTGCATTTGTTGGTTATTTATATATTTTGGATCTGATTAATACATGGAAGATGGAACATATTAATGTACATCTACAACTCTCACAATATTACTGATTTTCATGGCAGTGTTTCTGTGAACTTTGCCACATGTTGAAAATGTTTATTAGATATCTTTATGCAGTGATTTTTACCTGTGACATTTAACATATACAGTAGAATTCCTGTAATCTGGCATCCACGGGACCAGGCAGGTGCTGGATTTTTAAACAGTACCTATACAGACCTAAGTTCTTACTGATAATTTTTTGTTACTCTGCCTATTCTTTGGCTCCACAACTAATCAGAGGAGTATTCTATTTGGATATCTCCTTCATCTACTGGTTCAGGGGCATCATAGTCCCCTTCTGTTTTCTGGAGTCTCTTCACATTCAATCAGGTATGCTGAAGGACTAGGAGACAAGGTGATGTACAGACACTCTTGAAGGCCACTTTGAACATGTCCTTGAGATGTGCCTGTTTCACTTCCACACTTGGGACTGGTTTCCTCAGTTTCCAAAATATCAGAATTTTTGTACTATCAGCTTTCAGATTAAGAGAATTCCACTGTACGTAATTTTCTCAGGGTTTAACTTTTTCATAACTACCATTGCAAATATCATGGACTTTATGGGCTAATTGTGATCACAGTGACTCTTGCACATGTGATGTTCTGGCACTTAAATGTAGCAACAGTTATAGTTTCTTTTATACCACATTGCATCAGGGCAGGGGTTCCTAGCCTTTGGGTCAACATGTACTTTGTCACAGTCCTGTGTAATAAACTGAAATGTCCTCTTCCATCCTACAGCCTGCTTGTGTAAAACGGGGTTTTCAGCACTTGCCATCACAATGAGCAAGTGGTGAAGTTGACTGCACTTAAGTTGCACATTGCAGTTTGCCAATCTATTGAAGCTTTTGCAAAGTCAAGCTTGACATTAATATAATGATAACTGTTTTAATTTTGCAGTCTTCTTCCAATATTTGTGCTTTTGCAAAACTATTGAAACCTGTCACATAATGAACTAATATTCATATTGTAATAGCAGTATGCTTACATTGTAAACAGCAGTAAAGTAGGTAAAAGAGAATACATTACTAATTCCAAACTGACATGTGGGTGAACTGACACCTAGACTTAATCTCAACCCTGACCAAGAAAGGTTAAGAACCCCTGCATTTGGGTTTTGTGTGTAACAACAAAATTCATCACATAATTACTGTAATTTTGCCTGCTGTTTGCAACAATAACATGATGAGTTCCCTTGCCACCCTATTTTGAATGTTCTCTCAATCTCATATAACCAAGTTGAATACAAAAGTAAAAATCATCAAATGTCCACATGCATATCTTGTAAAATGGATGACTTACATTTATTTGATGGGTTAAGTTATGATAACCATGAATTTTAACTCTGAACACTTATTTTGCTCACAGAAAAAGTCATGTCATATTAACACATATTTATTCAATGCACATTATTTTTTGAAAAGTACAAATCCACGTATGTTTGCATTTGTCACTTTTAAACTAGACCTCCTATAATTTCTGTCATGTCTGCCTTACCCTCATGACTTCCTGAAGTTCACTGCATCTACCAACATTACAAATGAAAGCCAAGAGTACAGCTTTTATGAGCCAGTCATAACCTCGGTTTTTACAAGTATACTGATTAAAGTAACATGTCTGAACCAGAAGGTGCAAAGATGATGTGAAAACTTAAAATGATAACAGCAAAATTAACAGCTGTAAAAGATATTATGTTGGCTTGGTTGGTCATTCATAGCACCTGTATTCAGCCATTCCCATGTATAAAGACAACAAATAGTTTGTCAAATGTTTCATTTTATGGGGTGAGGCTTGCACAAACCGTAAATTAATTATGTCATTTCATTGTAAATTTACATAGGTACACAGCTTCTACAAGTATATATTCCAACTTGTCAGACATAACCTCAAGGTTTTGTACCTTCCCATTGATGGTAATTAGGAAGATGTAAAAAGGTTTCACACAGAATTGATATGTGCTAATTTCAAGTGTTGTTAGGTGCCACATTCACATTATTTCACATTGTTCCCTGCATACAAGTAACAGCTTTAGAAGTGGCCCACAAGAAATTAAAATAATTGTATTAGTTTAAAAATTTGGACAAGTAATACATTTCATAAAAATACAGAAAAACTAAAATATGGTTTTTAATCTTGTGTTACAGTGTCAATCCCATTTTTCAGGGGCATACAATTCTAGCAAAATACTTGTCTCTACTCTTTGTGTGATTTTATGCAGTATTGAAAGCATTCCAAAATTTGACTATTTCCTGAAAACTATGTTGCTGAAGGACAGTTTTAAACATTACTGTTTTCCAAACTGTTGTATAGGGATTTAATGAACCAGCAGAAACATGGTTTTGGCCTCCAAAAAAAATACAGGCAGCAAATGACGCGGAAGACGAAGATGAAACAGAAAATCAACAGACTGTAAATAAAGACAAAGGTGAAGATGAGGATAAGGATGAAGAAACTGTTTCAGAGGAAGCAGAAGAGATAGAATTTGAGGTACTCTTTAGACTTCTGATTACATTTTTGTCATGAATTTCCTGTGTAAAATCAATGATAGATGGTGAAATTTGAAGTTCCAAATATCCACTACATTTTGACATTTATTATTACATTTAGTTGTTTCCACAATAATTGGTTACACTTCACTCTAGTTTGTTGTAACAGTGTTGCAGTTCGTTAAAATGGTCTGAAATAATATTACTTTTATTTTGTCAAACACATTTCCAAAATCCAGTGCACGCATAGTATGGTTCAGCATAGATTGCCAAAACAATGGACGGGACAGCAGACATTCAAAAGGACACCAGAACATGGCTTGCCAGTATGCTTCATGCATGTTCTTTGTGCACACCGATGCATTTTATTTCCAGTGTTAAAAGCTTTCACATCTTAAATAATGTAATTATTTAAATGTTTTACTTTGTATATTGTTTTGTGTGTACTTTCACTCACTCGCATTCCCGATCATTATGCAGTCCGTGTAGAACTGAAGTTCCACTGCCAAAATGCAGGAAAATCACCAAACTGCCACTATTGCTAGGATGTGATGAAAATACAAACTATTTAGTGTAGAACAGCATGGGCTAGTGTTGACTAAGAATGTGTAAATCCTACTAGACGCTCAGTCTGAAAACTGGCAATCACTACCTACCACACTAGCCTCTTTAACAATATTCCTCTTTTTATATACTTTTTTTTTCTCTTTAAAGCCTCCAGAGAAATTAGAAATCTTAACCCTGTACCTGCGGAGGACACACTTGTACTGCATCTGGTGTGGTATGCAGTTTGACGATGATAAAGATATGCAAGATGCCTGTCCTGGACCCAGCAGAGATGATCACTAGAACTACAATTAATGTAATTCCCTATGCCCCAAATTTATCACCTTATAACTGCATACAGAAGCTTTAATTATTGTAACTTAAATGCTACACTGAAGTCGTGGTGACTCTGGTAGACCTATTACAAATTACACCCTCTATATTTATTATTTGTTGTACATGTAATTGAAATAAAATGTGCTGTAATGGACTACTTCCATGTAACTTACCTTTCAACATTCAGCAACTCTTCCTGTAGTTAAATCAGTCATAAAGTACAGGTGAGTCAGGCATGAAAATAAGGGAAAGGATAAGGCCTTCTTGTGCCTGCCAACAAAGTGACAAGTTACTGGACAGGAAACTATGATTTAGTTCCTTTTCAGAACAGCATTTTTCTCTAACCTATGTCCAGAAGACTATAGTTTCTTTTCTATTTTAGTTTTTCTGCTCCCTTTCAACAGATACTGGGACATTCTTCAGTCTGTGTAGGTTGTAAAGGCAGTAATCAGACCACACCTACATACTACCATGGTGAAGTCTGGAAACATGCACCAAGCATAAACACTCCTGGATCTTATTTACCTTAAAAACCTCAAGACAAAGTATAATGAAAATCCTTTTCCTTAGGCACAGTACGATTATTTTCGCAACAGTACTAATACACATACCACCAGCTTAACCCTTAGCCGCCGAATGACATATATGTATGTCATGCGATGAGCCCTTTAAATAGCTGAAGTGGCCCTGGGAGGGGGGATTTAATTCCGGCGTCAAAGGGTTAAGCAGACACAGTTCATCCATTTGTGCATTCCGACACTGGTTTTGTTACGGATCCTACCAAATTGTACCACAGCACCAACAGGCTCACTCAATACAGCCAATGTCGCTTCACAGCTGTTTCAAAGTACTACAAACACTTATGACAGCTGCAACTCAAGCATACAAGAAATTAGCAATTTTAGTCATGACTACATGTGAATTTAATTCTGCAAACCCTCACGCTTGTGTCTTCAACTCACTAACCACTAAGTATACGTACAATTTAATTTATGCAGTATACTTTTGTGTACTGTTAAACTAAGCACAATTGTAATGAAAGCCTTAAAAAAATTGAGTTAATAGGAAAACATCACTGCGGTGTCAGTTTGTGCACCACAATCTTTCAGTTCATATACACTTTTAAATCCCCTAATAATGGACATTTTGTGTTACATTATGCATGTTCAATGTCTTTAGGGATACAGTGTCCAGTTTATGCAATTCAGGGCTTCCATAAAGCGCAGTGGTGTCTGCGTTTCAATCAAAACAAATATTTACAAGCAGTTACACATTTTCAACCAACCAAAAGCCTGCGTAACATACTTCTAAGCCCTTATGTTGTTCCTGGATAATGTGGGCCAATGAGCAGTTCCAATTCTTGTGGGTGGCCCCTTCCCCTGAAAGGTATGAATTAAGCATCAAGCGTTTGCAGTAAAAAGCTTTTATTTACCTTTACTACAAAAAAAAGTACACATTTTACAATTCATTTTACTCAAAACTGCAGGAAAAAGTGAAATGCTGGGGATTACATCAATGGATCCCACATCCTCCCTACTTATGCACCCTTCACATCTGCGTCCTCCAAAAAAACTGATGGGCCTTTGTTTCTGCCTCTGGTCTTAAGTGCAGACTCAATGCAAGAGCCAAATTCTGACAGCTGCATGCCGGTTACATCAACCACGAATATTTACTGAAAACTAGTGCTACAGAAATGTGCATAACATATCAATTCATACACTGATAGGAACAGAGCACAGCAAACATTGTACTGATGTGAAGGGAGCACCACATCATACATGTTTTTAATCTACACAAAATGAGGCATTTGGTCACTGCAATAGAAAGCCAAATTACGGAACTAATGAAACAAAAATAAACTCGTTATTAAGAGACATTCTTTACACCCACATTTCATTTTATAAAATTCACTGCAGGTACTGTTAACAGCATATAGTTTACATGCCCAGAGCAAAACTGTGAAGTAACCTTATGAATGCAGATCGGGGGGGGGGGAACCTATCACTATTTGTTATTAGCAAGTGCAAGATGGACAATTCGCAACTAAAAAAGAAAACCACATTCAATTAATACTTATTACGTTACACGTTCTCTGTACAGTATCACGAACCTAAGGATTCCCAAAAACTGCCACACACATCCTTGTAAATGGACCCAATCAACCAGCCTCTTGCTCCAACAATAAATCCTTAAGTTGCTATGGGATGACAATTATGAAAAACAATGAGAAATAAAGGTTGGGGAACGGTAGAAATGAAATTGAAAATTCTACATATTTGATCCTACGTAACTAGGGACAAAACAAAGAACGCAGCTCCATGTAGCCACTTCCACAGTAACCTCAGTATACACAAGACATATACGCAGCACATAATTCAATCATCTTTTTTGTCATCTGGTGACTTATCACCATCTCTCTCTGGGGACTTTGAATGGCTCCTTGATTTGGACTTGCTCTGACCCTTGCTAGCAGACCTTGAGCGAGACCTATCCCTATAAAAAAAGAAGTTATTGCGGATTAGTGCTTTCAACCAGTAGACATGACCTTCAAACCACGAACTGTCAATGTTCACTATCACCATTATAACACATGCATAACAAGACCATACATTCCTGCTGCAGATTCACAAAAGAACCACACATCCAAATTCACAAGCCACTCTACAGGGAATTATGGTTAGTTTCTCAACTACTCACATTCAAACACCACATGCAAAGCTGAATGCAGTGTTGACAACATACTCACTTGGACTGCGATTTTGCCTTGGACTTAGATTGGGATCTGGACTTGGATCTGTTGTTCTTGGGGTCAGATCTGGACCTTGAACGTGACCGGGATCTGGATTTAGACTTGGAGCGTTCACGAGATCTGCTAATAAACGAGGAAGCCCACCAATTATTAGCATATCCACCGAATTTATAACTTAAATGAGAAATTGAAAGTCATCAGGGGTGCAAAAATTTTACATTTAGCAGCAACAATTATCTACTTGAGAGATAAAGAAATGCAAAAAGCATCGTGAATAATTTTTGTAGTCACATGTACAGAGCGGTATTAAATAAACACGCTCATTAATCAGCCCCTGCCTTAGAAACACTAATAAATTCACTCCAGAGGATAACTTTGAAGATGTATCCAGAATGGAGACAACTTCTCATGGAACAATGCACTTCATCACATTTAAAACAGTAAAATGCTGGTACAGTGGCAGAAAATTATCATTTTACCAGAATGTCAGCATATACACATACACACACACAAATAGCACATTTACTGCTGTAATACGAACATAAAATTTTGACATTTCAAAGTGACTGTGTAACTTCCACCACAGCTGACAAAATTACACACGATAGGTGCACAAGAAGTTTAAATTCAAAGGAGTGGTTACTAACCAAAATCTAGATTTCTTTTAGCAGAATTTATCACACCAAAGGCAATATTTAATTCGCATACCTTCACTCTAATGATCATGGAATAACCTTAGCAATTGAAAGTGAAGTCTTTCCACTAGTGGTCGTGATGCACCACTACGTTTTAACCTTTCAGATGCCATAGTTTTATATATTCAGCTGATACTTGTGCAAATATGTGAACACTGCTACAGCATGGAGAACATGACATGAGATTGCTAACAGACCTCACCATGAACCATTTCCTATTTAGGTATGACATTTTGATGCAAAAATAATCCCAAACATAAAAGAACTTAGGTCAGCACAAAAAATGCCCCAAATGCTTTTAGTCACAACATGGCATATGCAAGACTACACACGTCATGAACTGGAATACTGCTATTACTTAAGACAGAGCAATATTCTCCAGAATTCTAAAATTCTGATACAATCTCAAAGCCTTTCCCCACTTCCTGCAGGACATGACAAAATCTCTTTGAATCTATGAATCAGATCAAGAATTTAGAAGCCCTTTCTCCAATTTATCTTAACCAACATCAACCTTCCACTTCTGATCCTGTACTTAGTACATCTAATAAATCACAAGGCACTGATAGACATAAATGACATTCTTCCCAAATTATGCTTTTCACAAATTCTATCAAAAAAAACCTTGAAAAATAGAAAAATCGAATTAAAAAACAAAATTCCTTTCAAATATGGAGTACATTAGAACTCCTGTCGGACCACCCATGGCCATGACTGAGCTGTTTACTACAAAGTGCATGCTGACGCAGGATTTAACAGAGGGAAGTATGTTTCTGAAATTCTAGGCACTGCAACAGATTATCTCGGCACCAGTGACAGATATTTGTCAAGTCACGATTTACTGTACCAACTTTTCACTGCATTTCAAAACAGATCATCAACATCCCATCTTGGGGACTAACAGCCATATGCTATTCAACAGGCTACAACCAATTAAAACATGTAACAAAAGCTTACAGTGAAATCTCGAACAAACTGCTCCAAAGGGATACAAGTTCAGGTGAAAATCACGGAGACAGAAAATGTCCAAAGTTCACAAGCTTCAAAAAGTATAAACTGCAACTTTTCACAGGTAGTGAAAATACCTAATATTGCCATGCAACTGTAGAAAATTATTTCACTCAGAGTGCAAGAAATTATGGTCACCACATAATCCCCAAAGATCTATAGTAACATTCCTCTAGCAAAAAGTCCTGAAAATGTCAAGCAACTGCCATGCTTAGACACATGAATGTTACAACCAAGTGAACACACAATATGGTAGGCCAAAAATATTTACAATGTATACTACAAGATAAAAAATGAGTGGGGACTCCAACCCATAACCCTCTCTGTAAACTCCTAAACACAACCATGTGATGCAAGTGTACACTGTTGACAATTCGAAATAAATATTCAGGACACATTTTAACCTTCACATAATTTATGCAAATATTCACTCTAACAGGTACCTACACAATATCTTAAAAACAAACACAGACCTTCAAGCCCAACCCTTCAGAGCCAGCATACTCTTTAACAATGTAAGTGACCACTTATGACTGCATGTTCTTGACCGACCCAAATAATTACATGAACTAATAATTAAAAAATGAATGGTATGGCAATATTAATTTTAATTGTTAGTCAAATATGAAAATAATAATTACTTGTTGCTTTCAGGACCATGATATGAGGTTCTCACAGGAGGGACAACAAAGCCTTCTGCAGTGCAACAATGACAAGCAGGTTCCTAACATCTGCAACTAGCTACCAGAATACATCAACACATCCCACAAAACACAATTTCCAAATTAAAAACTTCATTTACATGTTGGACACCCCCAAGCTTCCTGCCGGAACATTTAGCTCTCAATATTTCCAGCAGCAGGAAACAGCTGGCCTTTGTTATCTAGCAACTAAGCTTCTCCAACTATATCTTCCATGTACTCCCTCCCTCACACCATGGCTTATCCTTCCTGCCCAACATCAAGCCAGTTACGACGCAGATTGTGACCAAGAAAATGCATTAACACACACACACACACAGTTTTCTTCACAACTCTTTAACAGCACACCACCAGCAATCAGCACTGGCTGAACACAGGTTTTTATAATCCAAAGATGGCAAAAGGCTGTTTGATGCATGGCAAATAGCTCGTAAGACTTAAATGCACAACAATAAATTCCCACACCATCTACTTCCTCCAATAACTTTCACAATTTAGACCTTTTCTTTGTCAAAAGAGGCCACTGCTGTTCAATTTAAAATCAGTCACATTTAAAAAACTTACAAAGACCAGGTATCACACCAACTGAGATTTAATTTAACAGGCTCACACAGTGGATCATTAGACCACTAGAACATGCCAACTACCATGTGATACTGATGCTCAGGGCTAAATAGGACCCATATGCACCTACATGCAACACTATCCCAAACCCCCCCACACAATTCTTACATATGAAATTCAATGGTCTACTCATACAAAAAAACCAAAAAAATAAAACATTACATTTATTACAGTTATACTCTGGAACTACCTCAACTGCAGCAAATACTGCCACTTACGAACAGGTTACCAAACCCTTAATTAAACATCAATTACTCTGTACAGCTGGGTGCAAGTCATTAACCTCACTGAAGTTACCAGAAATATGTAGTATAACATACTCCCAGCAGAACTGGCATTACAAAAACTAAAGAACTGATTTCACTCACTGAATTTCATCCCACAACCACACAAACATTCTTAATGCAGCACTGATTAGTGACAGCCTGCATCATTCAACATCCTACTCGTAGTTTCATTTACTCCTTTTACGATAGTACTTCCCAATGTACAAAGTGTCCCAGGAGGAATGTGCCAGACTTCGGGAGGGTGTTACTTATGTTAAAGTATACCGATATAACCCAAAACACCTATGTCCAAAGTCGAACGGTTACGGAGATAATGGCCAGAGAAAAGTGTGGTCTTCTTGCGGGTCCACACACTGTACCTATCAGCTGACAATCTTATCCATTTCCATCCTTGAGTGTGGTGTCATATGATGGCAATTCAGCTCACGCTAGCCACAGAACTGCACGCGTACTTCCTTCAGGGTGATTCACGCATAGTGCTTGGAACCCTACGGACAACTATGACATGAGTGCGAGTGTTTTTGTAGTTCAATTTAATGGCTTTATGTCACTCACAAGTTAGTTTGATGTTAAGTACAGATATTAACATTACAGAA
>Ga0123354_10009580_pt1 | contig 14854 bp, 7 predicted proteins | sample TergutLab28metaG_2_FD_97872 | JGI IMG/M metagenome (GOLD analysis project Ga0123354, IMG submission 97872) | Labiotermes labralis P4 segment gut microbial communities from Petit-Saut dam, French Guiana - Lab288 P4 | ecosystem: Host-associated > Arthropoda: Insects > Digestive system > Gut ...
AAACACATTAAGACCCCCCCCCCCCCCACACACACACACACACACATACAAACACGTTTGAAAAACAGTGGTCTACTGAACATGGCTGCACATGATGGCAACACTATCTACAGCAAGCACTGGATAAAGGATTATGCAAATTCAGAATTTTAGTGCTCTTCTTCTTCTTCTTCTAAAGCGCTACAACCTACATAAGTTTCTGGCTTGCTCAACCACTTTCTTCCAACTTTCTCTGTTCTGTGCTACTTTATTCCAATTGCATACGTTTACACTCTTTATATCTTCCAAAATGTCATCTTCCCAATGTGTTTTAGGTCTTCCAATTGGTCTTTTAGACACTGGTTTCCATCTCTTAATCTTCTGCAAAATATTATCTTCAGCCATGCGTTCAACATGGCCTAACCAATTTAATCTTTGTTTTTTAATAAACCCAATCATATTTTTTCCTTTTAATATATCATTTATTTCTTGATTAGTTTTAATCCTCCAGTAGCCATCATTTGTTCTTTTAGTTACTGTTGGGAGAATTAACGTGTTACCAAGTTGCAGTTTGACGTTTCGGGATATTAATTTTGATGAAAATAGTTTTTTGTGAACGTGGTATGCCATATTTCCTGCTGCTATTCTTTCTTTAATTTCCTCCTCAATACAGCTGTCAGTATTCACCATTGTTCTAAAGTATTTAAATGAATTCACTTGTTCAAACTGTTCTTCTCCTGTATTTATGTAGGTAGGGTGAATTGTTTTCTGGTACATTGTAGATATTTGGTTTTAATAATATTTAATAGTGCTGCTGATATAAATCCTGATCCCTAGTCAAAAATACATCTTCCATAGGAAGTGACCAGAAAGAAAAAGTCTTATGCCATACCAGACAAGACAGGATGGAGTTTTTGAATCATACACACCAGGTTGAAATATCACTTATCATTGCATCACAGGTCCGATTTCAAAACTGCTACAAAACAAAATCCTTTAAGCAGTACAGTAGATTCCAGTTAAATGGGCCATTGGTTAATCTGGGTAGCCATTTATTTGGGACAAATCTTGATGAACAAATACAAATCAAGCAAAACAACCAGAACTGCTTCGCTTATTTGGGCCACCATGCCACTTATTCAGGAGAGTAAGTGCACACCATCTAGCAGTTACTCAGTAACGAACACATGCATATTCAGACAGTGTAGTGATTCTGCTTGATTTTGTAAGATTTGAGATCCCTGCCAAGATGCCACAGAGATCTGACACTAACAGAACAAGTCATCACCAGTTAATAAATACAACTGGAGAGCCAAAATTGACAACTGCAAGTGTCATACAGCAACAAGAAGATATGTGACAGGAATGGGCATGTCACAAAGGACAACTGGGAACACCTTAAAAACAGAAGCATGAAAAAAAGGATCCATACATTGAGGAGGCCCTCAATCAATGGTTCTGTATTGTAACTGGATGAGGTGTGTGCTGTAGTGTTCGAATGCTGAAAGGCCAAAGGAATTTGCTACAAAGCTGGGTCACGATGATTGCAAAGCAACAGATGGTTAAAGCACACAGCAAGGACAGTGCTGATGCAGTAATTACTGAACACTGGAAATACACAAAACTGCCCAACTTGCTTCAGGAATTTTTTGCAGATAACATCTGTAGTGTCAGTGAAACAGGTCTCTTTCATCGTGCCTTGCTGGTTGGTTCCCTGAGCTACAACATGCAACAATGTAAGGTTCAAAGAAAGTGATGGATCTCGTAAATGTCGTACACTGTTCAAACATGTCACAAATTGATACCTCGAAGCTTTGGTTAGCGGGAAAAGTGATAAGCCTCAATGCTTTAAGGGACACAGAATGGACAGTTTACCAGTTCTTTACTATGCTAACAAAAATCTGTGAATGACTTCTGAAACTTTTAAGAAATGGTTAACGAGTTTGGAGTTGGAACTACAACAGAAATCACAAATGTGCTGCACACCCTCGTTTACACAGTTTGAAAAACATTCATCTAGAATTTCTGCCTTCCAGTACCATATACTTGGTGAAGACAGTAGACATGGGGATCACACAAAATTTAAAGACATTGTATCACAGAAATTTGGTAAACTACATCCTTGAAGCAACTGAAGAAAACCTGGCAATATCACCAACAGCCAGAAAAGTCAGTGCAAAGGTTCATATTTTACAAGGAATACAATTTGTCACTTATAGTTGGCAATAAATAAATAAATAAATAAATAAGCGGAAAGAACATTCAAAACTGCTTTGCTCACTGTGAGTTTAGGTAATCAAGCTTGGGGATGCCAAATGGGCCAATACAGAAAATGAAGCCATTTTGGTATTTCAGAATGTCAGGAACTATTAAAAGTTTATATGTATCGACAATAGTCTGCAACGTAACAATGAATATAAAGATTGTGAGGACACGGTCGTTGAACAAATTCCTGCAACACACCACGTGATATCAGAAGACAGGGAAAGTGATGGGGCTGAGAAGGTTGAGACACCTGAGTCAGGAACTAGAATGCCAGAAAATTTATTCCTGAATTACAATGCTATTGCAAGCAGGGAGGTAATGAAAACTGTCCTTTAGAGGCACTAGATACTTGTGCTGATTTCATTCAGATGCAGTCAATCAACAGAACATGGCAAGGTATACTCCATAGATTCCTCCAACATAATTAACTGTTAGGAACTACATACATGTTTGATATATACTACTTACATGAAACTACAGTTGTTTTCAGCATAAATACATAGATACAATGTATTTACGTCTGAATGGTACTGTTTGTTCCAGAATTTATTAAAGTATGTTTGTCACGTAGTAAAAGGTAGTAGTTTGCCAATTTTAACATTGTTTACCACTAGTTTTATAATTTTTAATTCTTTACATGAAACTTCATGTAACAGGGGCAGCCACTTAATGGGGACAAAGTGTTCTAGTCCCAATTAACCAGAGTCCACTGTACATATTATGCTCACTCACCTGTCCCTGCATGTTCATGATGACAACAGTATTTGATCTGTTACACACTACAAAGTGCTCTGGGTTCTTGGGTAGTAGAAGGATGCTGTTCACTGTAATGTCACCTGCACCACCCAGAGTCTTGAATGTATTGCTGCACTCTGTTGACTTGATGCTCCATACTTTAACAGTCCCATCTGATGAAGCACTGTAAACAATGACACTGATTCAACATATACTGGAACACCGTAACACTTACATGCCGACATCTTCATGCATAAAACAGAAAAACACGGACAATGACAAACCACATGTCTCCTATGTGTACCAACTTTAAACCAGAGGTATGATACAGGTGAGGCCTTACAATGTACAGGTTACAATGACAGTTGAAGCTAGATCTAATATAAGTTAGTTTAAAAATATGTTCTTTGCAGTACTGTATCAGTGACAGGGTTACTCAAACATAATGTTTGTAAAAAAATGTAAAAAAAATTGTTATACGCAATTGTATGGAATTAAGAACATATCCAAGTAAATTAAGAAATAATTTAGTTGAAAGTATTCTGATATGTGTAGGTGAAATGTGTCCACTGACTGAAAAACTGAGGAATTAATAAGGGCAGCTCAATTTGAAGAATCATGAAAAAATAAATGCTACTTCATTGGTGATAACAAACCTAGAAAACAGTGTTAACACAACAAGGCAATAATCAAAGGACAATTGATACATTACTCAAAAATGTGTTCCACTGGTCACCACAGGGAAAAAGGGGAGCATCCACTGTGGAAAACAGGAGGCTAGGCAGATAACTGTGGAAATGCAAGAAGGCAAATCAATGATGGGATAAGGCTGTGGTGGTGGTGGAGTGAGGGGGGAAATAAAAATAAGAAATAAAAAGATAAATCTGCCCTAAACTGTCTGGAGTAGTGCAATGAGTACTTTTCTTGGTGAGAGGCATTATTGGATCCAAGACTGACCTCAGTAAGCTGTGTCCATCTGGTGTGAAGACCACTTCGTTTACAAAGGAGGTGTGGCCTCTAAACTCTTTCAGTGTCTTGCCTGACTTGAGGCCATGGATCCTGGGAAAAAGCAGGGAAAAAAATATTCATAACCCACTGCCACAAAGTAACACAGAAGCCTCAAATAAGACAAGTATTGCCAATGTTCTGACAGCAAGCAAGAGAGAGGACATAGGAAGGAGGAAAAAAGAAAGAGACAAAAGGCATGAGTGGAGAAGTGCAACATATTGTCAACCACAAACCCGCTTCATGCCTGACTTGGTCAGAAATTTTTCCATGTTAGAATGAACTCTGACTGCTTAAAAGTTCTTATTAATATATATATATATATAATTAATATATGACCAATTATGTTGAACTGTACACGCTTGCATGGTTCATGACTGTAGCGGTTGTTGCGTCACCCACTAGAGTGGGCAAAATGCAGTACTGTGTTCTAGCTGGAAGACAAAGGGGACCAGTGGGTGTAACCAAAACAGAGGGGCACGGTCTGGTCAAGATGGCAGGGAAGCAAGACACGTCCGTGTTGTAGGCTTCATCAGAAGTAGCGTTAAGAGAGTTGTGGAAGGAAGTTTTAACAAATAGCTTTTGCAAAAAAAATGCTACATTTACCAAGAATGTCTTCCGCTTATGTGACACAAGGGTTGAACAAGAAGCTCATGTGTGAGAGGAGGAGAGTCGGCATCCTCTGTTCTGCATCACAAAGGTAGGAAGGGCGAGGGCCGGTGTGTCTAAGTGTGGGCCCAGAGCTTGCTGGAGAAGCCAGCGAATTGTACTGGAAAGAACACTGGTAAATCACAATTCACAGTTTGGGATGCTACTGCTGGAACTGTGTAATTACTGGAACCCCCCAAAATCAGTAAACAGCCGAGAAGGTGCACCTCAACATTTAGTAGTTTAGAGTGGAAATACTGTAGCGTTTTTCATATATTTTTCACTTGTATTATTACACCCTTGATATTTAGTTCCTGGGATCCCAGCAGACATTGTAGCATTAGATTTAAGAATATATACAGCGTGTTACTGTGTGTGCATTTCATTTCACACCTCATTCTCACAGTCTGGGTGAGCTACAAAGAGAAGGGTCCCAAACCAAGGAAGGATGGTCTCCTGTGGTTTAATTCCTCACCTCCTAGAATATGCAGAAGTGCTTGCCACTGGTTTCTATCCGAGCCTCATCTCTCTCTTTCTCTCTCTCAAACATGCATGTGCATATGCACACGCACATGCTTGCTCACACACACACACACACCAGCGTGTGTTGGATAGTTTTATTATTCTCTCCCACTTGAAAGTGCTCTCAAATCCTTCTCACAATCACCTCCCCACAAAAGATCTCTATTTACTTCAGTGTTCTTTCCCTTCATACAATTCATCTTTCTGATGACAATTTACATCCCTTGTTAGTCTGACATACTGTAGTGCATCAGCTGCAAGTAACATGTATATATTTCTAACATGTCAATTTATCATCAACAGTTCTTCAACTTTAAATGTGCCATATTCTAAAACTGAAATCTCATGTGCTTTGTTGATAGAAAGTTCATTAAAAGTTTACTCACAACGTGCTGACTTATGTACTTGTTAGTCACTGAAGTTTGTCCTAAATAATTAGATAATTAGTTAAAGTATATTTCATACACAATTTAGATAGTAATGAATCATTCTAAGTATGACAATGACGAAAATTCTTCTCTGAAACCAACGCACTCAGCCAATGCAAATGAGACCTAACAGAACAGCAAGCTTTAATTTATGAATTGGTCTTTCAAAGTGTTAATTTTTTAGATCAAGTAAAAAGTACATCTCATCATCAAACACCTGAAGGCAACTGCAGCAAGAAGTCAATATTTTGCTACAAGAAATGTATTCAGTGATTAAAATATTATTCCTGTGGCATTTACTGTGTGCTTCTTCTGTACACAGTCCATTAAATGGGCAACATTTTCAATAGGTAATGAACACATAACTCATGTGGCAATAACTTTGGGACCAAGTTATTTTAACACTTAAGGCAGGCAAATATTTTAAACAATGTCTTCCTACAAACAAGTTTCACTGTACATCAAATCTCCACACTCCTTACATAGGCACTATGAACTGACTCCAAGCTCATACCAAATGGAAATTCATGTCTTATGTGCAGGAAAATAAATTAATTTAACCTGGTGCTGGACCGGACTTCTATGCACGCGATAGATTTTGCCAAGCAAAGCAACAAGGCTGTTGCGCAAGCTTCAATACCATGGAAAATTTGGGGATGTGAACATCAGGGGTCTGTAGAACTCCAGTCAAATATGCTGTGTATAAAGATGAAGGCTTAATGAGGAACCCCACTGAGACTTCTCTGGAGCAGTGAATATACCACAAAGCCACCAAGATCTATGTACATGACAATTTCATGAAGCATAAGTTTCAACTGTCCTGGAAGACAGCACAACAGTGAAAATAACACAAAAAACAGATTAATGAGACAATGCACAAAGCATAAACAGCTCTCACAGATCTTAACATCTCACTTCAAATGAAAAGTTGGGCCCCCTTGCAATTTCCCAGATTTGTGAAAGCAATTGATCAAGAGCTGCAACAAACATCTACTGGTCGGCACTGTCCACGATAGAAAACAGACTGCGTGCACATGACCTGCAAGCAACCAAAATTAAGCTGTATATGCATGTGTTCTGAATGCACCTGCAGCTGAATTTCTGTAATCTAAGTAATGATCATGCTTGAGAACTGCGCTCTTCTACGATATTACACAGCAAGTAGTGGTCATTTCTTACCAATGTTTTGGGACAACCTATTGGTCCCATCTTCAGGGGTCAAGAAGATGGGACCGACAGGCTGTCCTGAAACATCAGTAAGAAATTACCACTCCTTGCTGTGTTAATATGCCAAAAGAGCGCAGTTCTTACCTACTTTGCAGCAGAGGCCTAAATTCTTGCAATGGTCATGCTTCTTGTCACTGACTGTACAGAGGAAGAGCTACTGAAGATCAGAGCAACCTACTCCTGGATAGCCAGTATGCATCAGTAACTCTCAAAAGTACATTACTGTATTACATAGTAATTGCTTGATGGGTGCGACAATTGTTAAACTTTAGGGTACAAGATATTTAAATCTCAAAATAGCCACTGACGGCCAGGGTACTTTTCACCTTAACTACCTGTTTTTGCACCTGCTGATATTACCCACTACATTTTATACATTTCTAAAGATGAAAATTTCCAATAAAAAGTACACACTTAAGGATGCATCCATCCATCTACCCATTCAAAAAGTTTCAAGAAAATCCACCTACTCTTACAAAGCTTAGCTGAAGGTCATTGATTATTTTGTCTATTTTCACTCTAAGTTTCATTTTCTAGATATATTCTTTCACATATCTCCTGATGTGCTATTAAATTTGCAGCTGACTGTACATGTCATCACATCGCTCATTTGCGACAACAGTGTCACAATAACCGTGTCACAACTCAAAATTAGTGATTTTTAAGGAGAAATGTTTAAAGGTTGTCAAGTGCTATACCTTTCTACGAGTGCAACGACGACACAACTGCCCTCCAGCGGCTAGTTTCACAAACTGTGTTATGACACTATACCTGTTAAAAGTGCATCTGCAAACGTTTATTTCTATACCTATAAATAAAAAATGCCAAATTTTGAGTTCTGACACTCTTGTCACAAGTGAGCAGTTCTTCTGATGTTTACATTTCAATCTTAAATTGATGTTTGAGTTTCATGGTAGAGCTGGCTTATGTGGGTGCTTTAGCAAAAGTTCATATGCAATCAGTGGGAAAGGCAATATTTGCATACAGAAGTTTATGTTTCCATTTAGTGCAATGTGGGACAACAGGCAAATGTCCATAGTTCTGCTGTAAGAATTTATTCATGCCTTTTTTTAACTACAGTTTCATGCATATGTCTATCTTAAACTCACTATTCCCTGTCATAGCAATAACACGCGACATGCCAGGCAGTGCAGACACTTGAATCACTGAGTCAGAGGGCGTTAGGTTTGGTGTGTGCCTAGTTGCATGGAAGTGCATTTAACAGTATGGCTACAAGAAGTAACCTTATAGGCTGAGACATCACAGAACTGGTACTAGAATCAGATTCTGACGCACATTCGTCAGAAGATGAAGGCATTTCTCCTCAGACTGTCAGTGACAGAGGTAACACTAATGACACAAACATTACACAGTGGACTGACAACACAAACTGTCAACTTACTGTACCTTTAGTCTACAAGTTTACGCAGGGTCCCAGTGGGTTACAACAAACAGAGGCACCCCACATCAATAAAGACTCTTCCCCACCGCGTGTTTTCATGCTCTACTTGTTTTGGAATTATACCACTGGTGTGGAAGAGACAAATAGATAATATCATTAGTACATGGACACACTGGATGAAGGACAGTCCCTACTGCCTGATGTGACAGTTCTGGAAATGTGTTTTTGGCAATTACCGTGCAGATGGGGCATGATCAAAAGGACATGCTAAAAGATTACTGGTCGACATTAGGACACTGCTTCATGGCCTTTTATGGAAACATTATGAAATGAGACAGATCCCATCATATACTTAGATTTCTACATTTAGTGACAAAAAAAAAAGAAGAAGCTGACAAGACAGATGAAAATTATGACCAACTGTGGAGAATAAGAGCTATATTTGACAAGCTCAATGATTCATATGCTAAATTGATGAAATCACTGTGCTCTTCAAATGTTCAGACATCTTCAAACAGTGTTCACCAACGAAACACAAGCAGTTTGGGATAAAGCTCTACAAGCCGTGTAATTCTAAGGGATATACTTACAACATGAACATGTATTTAGGCAAAAACAGGAAACGTGTGACTCCCATTACAGCTACACATGCAACTGTAACAGGACTGGCTGCAAGGATTAAACAAGTGGGACATAAGTTCTACATGGACAATTTCTTTCCATCTCCAGCATTATTTTATGATTTACATACTAAGTCAATAAACTGCTGTGGGAATGTTAGACCAAATAGGACAGGGATGCCAGAAATTTTGGACATAAAATGACTTTGAAGAGGGGTGCTCTAAAGACTTAGGTGGAAAGTAACTTGACAGCCATAGTATGGAAAGACACACAAAATATAAACATACTGATTAACATACATTCTCCACCATTAGAGGATAATTTCTATGGTGAGCATAGAAAAGCTGTGAAACCAGCCATCATACAAGACTATTACAGAAACCTGGGATATGTGGACAAATCTTACCACATGATGAATTCTTATGCTTCTAGCAGCCTCCCATAAATCCAACCCCTCATCTGTACTTCTGGGTTACTGGATCGGGTACCCTGGGTCACATGGGAGGCACTAAGAAGTGTGTAGGGGACACCCTGTACAGGGTTACAACACATGCTGGCTAACAGGGCTCTGGTCTACCCCAGCCAGAAGGGAAGATATTGTGCTGGAGGTTGTATGGCACTGGGGTAGTGACAGCAGTGTCGTAAATGATCCCCTTGGGGAAGCAGTTTGCACCCCACTGCATGCAGACCTTCCATCTGTGTGGGGCTCTGTGGACATTGGCTGTATGTTTTCCCCCCATTTCATGGGGGAGCTCCTTAAATGGAGACTCTGAGAGATATGAAAGAATGAATAAACCACTGGCTCTGGAGACAGAGCATCTCTCTCCATAAGTGCCTTACTGCAGAAACATGGAGGGGGGGCTCCTTGACTGGGGAATCCGGGAAAAAGATGGGATTCTGTTTTATCAGGGGACCTTGTTTCTTTTTTTTGGGACTACGAGCGATGTGTAAAAGAAGTCTCTGGAAACGGGCATCTCTCTCCATAGGGGGCCCCTTGGGGGACTGGGGGGGAGGTTTGTTTATTGGGGACTTCAAGAGACAGTATAAGAGGCCTCTGGAAATTGAGTGTGTGTCTCCTCCACGGAACCTCTGTGAGGGGAACCTGGAGGGAGGGCTCATTTACTGGGGATCCTGCAGGATATGTAAAGAAAGGTTCTGGAAACAAGTGTCTTTGTCCAAAGGAGCCTCATTGGGGGAGCAGGGAGGGGATGCTGCTTTACTGGGAACTTTGAGAGGAAGGTGAAATATTGATTTATCAGGACGCCTTGTTTATCAGGGAATCCGAGATGTAGGTAAAAAATGGCTCTGGAAATAGACAACTCTCTCTGTAGGGGCCCTGTTGGGGGTCCTGGTGGAGGGTTTGTTTACCAGGGACTTTGAGAGATAGTAAAAGAGTGCTCACTACACAGAGTGTCTCTATGGGAGATCTGTTTGGGGCACTTAGAGGGAAGGCTCCTTTACTGGTAACTCTGAAAGCTGGCTATTACCAGTACCATGAGACAGGCTCAAAAACTGTTTTCAGGCCATAGTTCAGCAGTACAGGCCAGACTACTATCCTCTAACAGGACACAATCGAGGGTTGTTATTGGCCTCTTTATTGGACATAACACCCTGAGAAGATATTTTTACTTAATGGGGCTGGGGAATAACCCCTTATGTAGGAGGTGTGAAGCAGAGGAAGAAACCTCAGCCCACATTTTGTGTGACTGCGAAGCTTTGGCCTCACTCAGACATACACCTCTGGGTTCTTTTTCTTGGACCCAGAGGACGTCACGGATGTCTAAGTCTGGGGGCCATCTGGACTCAATAAAGGAACAGGGCTCCCATGACTTGGCATCAGATTAAGGGGCACAAAGGGCCCATCTAAAGGCCTATGTGCATTAGGACTGAAAGGGCCCAAACCCAATCACTAATCTAATCTAATCTAATATACCCTATTAGCAGATGGACTTGGAAATGGACAAAGAAGCTATTCTTCCATCTTCTGGACCTTACCAATGTCAACAGCTTTATGATTCTCACCTCTTGTGCTTCAAAATTATTACATTGACAGTTCACATTGACATTGGTAAGGGACCTAATACAAGAGGTGGGAAGGGTGCCTCGACCTCAGACCGCAAGAAACAAAGAACAGCCCCATCCATGAGCCAACTAAAAATACTTGACTACACACCAACAGACACTGGCTCATGCAGTGTATGAGAATTCAGTGTCGTGTGTTCCGCTTTAAAAAAAAAAATATATATATATATATATAAAGTGTCGAGAATGCAACACAAGGTTGTGTGTTATCCATGTTTTGAGGTACATCATACCAAACTGCATTTCTGAGAATCTAATGACATTAAAATGGAAAGGCAGAACATGCCATTGTAAGTAAATACTACAACTGTAATAAATGAACTGGTATTTTTCAGATCTTCTTGATGATAGAATGGTGGTGAAGGGGTTGTGGATTTTACAGACGAGGCTTTATGAGGGAACAGAGACTTGTCGGAAGGGCCTTAATGTGTATGTATTTGCTTCACTTTGCCAATATGAGGAAAATATAAGAACCAAAGCCTGGAGAGATCTGTAAATTATTCATAACTACTGGAAAAATCATAAGGCTGTTAGTAAGAAAAATTAAACCTCATTACTTACATTTTTAATTAGAATTAAATTTTCACACAATCTTTTATGCCTATACAAGCCTTTTAGACAAATACTGTGAAAAAGAGACATGTAATAATGAAAGCAAAAATTTAAAAAATGGCATGTTGTTGCGAGACAGCATTTTCCCATTTGGCCGTTGAGGGCATTTAATTACTGGGTCAACGTTTTCCCAACTGGATGTAAAGGGTTAATGGAATGAGTAACTACTGCATGTGTTGTGTGCTGCTGCAAAAGTTAGGTTCAGAAATGCACATTTTAAACGTTTAAAAATGCCACGACACCTTATGTACATCAATTGTTCTCCAGTCCATCCAGTGGGGTCAAACACAAAACAAGAGTTATGACAAACGTGAATTACTGTTGCTGGCTTGTGTTTTGAAACAAAATGTATTAAATTTCACCGTTTAAAAAGTAAACACAAGAAAGTGATCTTCTAATTCCTCAGTTATGTACGGTAATCACAGCTTATAAGTCTGTAAAGACTTGTCGCAAAGACAGAAACAGCCGCATGATGTTGGACACTGGAAAATCATAACATTTAAATATGTGTACTACCAAGTGTAACTCCCTTTACTCATATTTGTGCTAGATTTCTTTCACCTTTCAACAGCAATGTCTGTTGTAATGACAGAAATCAGTTGCTATGAGGATAAGAGAGTACTGAGGTTGTTAAATATGAAAGTGCATGTACAGCTCAGGAATCAAAAGGAAGAAACTTCCTTCCTACACTTCAAGACGTAAAACTTGAGTGTTAACATTTTCTAGCCAAGACATGCCTACTGAAGCTACTCTTCCTGTTTCTTCCAGGTAAGAGATCCAAATTTATTTCAAATTATATTTGAAATTCAGAAGTGAAAAGTACAACTATTAGCACAAAGCAGAGAGGTGGTCCAGCCTTGATTAGATTTCTTTGGTTTATACATATATTTGCAATACTTGTAGGTAGTGTAGGACTTAGTTCAGAATATAGAGTGATAAGGATTTAACAATGCACCTGTCTGTAGTTTACTGGGATATAATGTGTCGATACCCTGGCTTAAAGATAAACCGTCCTGTCATGTACCACACAGTATGATAGTAACTGATGTAACAAAGTATACGTAATGTTCATGACCAAAATCTTGTGATATTCCCTGCCAGAATACTGAATCCCACATGCATATTCAACCACATGGAGTATACTGTTAGCCTACCAGAGCACCTCTTTTAGTTCCATTTTAATTAGTGATTTTTATGTCACGGGCTGCGTTGTGGTTAGATTCCGCCCTGCCAAATTGGACACTATTTTAAATTACTGGATAGTACTACATCAAATGGTTTGGAACTGGTTAAATCATAATACCATGCCATTAAAATACGGTCGCAATAAATGGGTTAAAACATCCCCTGTTTACAACTGTTTGGCACTGGTTAAATTTGGAACATCATGCTATTACACAGTGATGCTGTAAGAATTCCACTATGAAGTGTGAGGCACTGAGAGATGCACTGACCCAGATGTTACACACGTAACCATTCATAAAGAAAAGCAAGATTATTAAATTTACTTTCTTATGTTGTGTACTGTTATTCACTGAGATGTGTAACAAACCTGTTGTTACTACCAAAATTCTTGACTGGGTCTTGCACCCATCACACATGACTGGAGTAACATAGCTTAGGAATAACTCATTTAATTAGAAAAACAGAATAATAATGACAGTAACAGAAAAATATCACTCATGATCCAGTACAACTTTTCCAGACAAACTTCAGCAAGCACAATAAGGAAAATATTTAGATTTTTCCATTTTGAGTTCCAATACAGTTACTGGTGCACAACATATATTAAAATACCAACAAATGCACTTTGATTTTATGGATGTGATTTTATTACACAGTGGTCACAAACACATTTTGACCACTCATTTGGCCATCTTCAGGGTGGTGAGAACAAGAACTCAAATATAATTAAAATTGTATAAATCACTCCACAGTTTAAAAATCATATTAGTTTTTGTTAAAATTCACAGTTGAATAATAAAATAAAATAGCGGTCAGTATAAAATATCAAAAGTTAAAACTGCTGTTTGGAGTAAGTGGAGTGACGTACATAGAATAAACACACAGTGAACGATAATCCTGTAATAAAACAGACATAAAATATAGGTTAACACAATTATGAGATATTGAGCAAGTGGAAATATTGAAAAAGGTGCAACAGTAGTTGATGAAGGTGTAACACACTGGTGACTGATGATGTGATCTGAAGAGTGAAGTGCTTGAAACTGAAGTGAAGTGTCCGGGAGGAGGTCTGATGACAGGGAGTTATATGCATGTGTCATGCAGTGGTGTGTTTAATGTTATTCCAAACGGGGAATTTTTTTTATTGTGTTTGTTCCTTAATAATCATGTTGTGTTGGTGAAAGAACTTAATGTATTACTTGTCCAAGATCTTCATTCATTAGCTTTCGCAATGGACTTCCCCATGCACTTCTTACAAAACCCAACACACAAATATCCATAAAGTCTCATAACCACCCACAAATGATGCTACCCTTACCACCTCCAAAACATGGGTCACCTTTGCCTATTATAATAGCATGATATGCAAACTAACCCATCTTTTTCAGAATACCAAGCCACAATCACATTATTGCATACCAACAGTACCACCCATAAAACTTTACACACCCGATTGCATAGCGCTAATAAACACACATTAATTGGCATTTACGAACTAAAATGCCACACATGTAACTTCTCATATGTAAACTGAACTGGATGACAATTAAAATTAAGATTCAAATAACACATCCACTAACCCACAACTGGCATGTACCCTCTATATCCTACACAATGCACACAAATATGGACCCATGGACACCACTATGACCTTAACACATTCCACACATTGTAGCAAACAAAGGAACACCTTAGAAAATTACTACTTTAAATTCTTTCACCAACTTCTTTCTTCTTCCAATGGCACTACAGCCCGGGGTGGCCCTCGGCCTCCTTCAAGAGTTTCCTCCATCCTTTCTGGTTTCAGGCGGCTACTGTCCAATTTCTACATCCTAGCTCTGCTACACTTCCTTCACTCTGTCTTCCCAGCGCAACCTGGGTCCACCTCTGGGGCGCTTTCCTCCTGGCTCACTAAGGAGGACTCTCCTGGCTAAACTGTCATCATCCTGGCGCATGACATGTCCTGCTCTACTCAGCTTACAAAATTTCACAATGTCTTTCTCATCATACAATTGATAAAGTTCTCGATTAGTTCTAATTCTTATCAATCACTGGGCCATAAATTCTCCGAAGAATTTTGCGCTCAAAAATACTAAGACGATATTCATCTTGCTTAGATAGCGCCCATGTTTCTGCCCCATAT
>Ga0123354_10009581_pt1 | contig 14854 bp, 12 predicted proteins | sample TergutLab28metaG_2_FD_97872 | JGI IMG/M metagenome (GOLD analysis project Ga0123354, IMG submission 97872) | Labiotermes labralis P4 segment gut microbial communities from Petit-Saut dam, French Guiana - Lab288 P4 | ecosystem: Host-associated > Arthropoda: Insects > Digestive system > Gut ...
TCCGATCGCACTATGGCCCTGGGGTCGACTCAGCCTCTAACAGAAATGAGTACCAGGAGCATTTCCTGGGGGTAAAGGCGGCCGGTGCGTAAGGCTGACAACCTTACCACCATCCTGTGCCATGAAATCTGGGAACCTTTACTTCCTGGAACCCTTTGGGCCACTCCAGGCCTGTAACGGGACTGCTTTACCTTTATGTGTGTATACCATAATGTTCAGGAACGCAGGCAGGTTGTTCACACCGTCTACCCGTTCACATTAACTCATTCCAGTACATGATGTAGGTGCACTTTGAGTATTCTCTTTACCGGCAACAGGGACTCAGTGTGCCTTCCAATAAATCTAGGAAACTTACTTGCGGCCTAAGATTATTAATACATGGATACGCTCTCCGATTGTCCGGAACTTGCGGTAAATCTGAGAATGTAACGTTATCCATATTCCGGGCATAAAAATGACTATACAATATTTAATCCAACTAATTACACTTGTAACCATAAACACTGGGTGGTCCACAATAGCATAAACATCTACACACAACGCAGGGTATGTATATTCACTTTACACAGCTAAAATACTGCAATTCAACCATTTTGGGTAAACAAAAATAATTTCTAATTATTAAGTAACAATTTTCAGGATACAACTCCCTTAGAATGAAGACGTCAGCAGCGACAAATATATCTGTCTGCAACTAAACACACAATTATCAAGAAATGTCAAACACCTACAATTAATCTACAATTTATACATTTTTAGCAATACTTTATGGCACTGTATTTTAATTTCATGTTTGCACATTTTTGCGCGCATTTGTTACAAGTGTACTCCTGTATAAATGTCCTCCCTGAAGGCGGCAAGTAGGGGCCGAAACATGCAGCAGAAGCATCACAAAATGACAGTCACTTATGATGACATGTGCAGTCAGTTGGATTAAATATTGTATACAGCTGGGATTGTGACAACTGCAACACGCTGCTGTTACTTCAGATGACATGTAGAAACACACGCACACCAAAGCAAGTTATATGCTTCAGGGTCTATACAAAGACGATCACGTTTTTATCTCACGCACTGTATACCTTTCTGTCTTCTCAAAGCAGCCCTTTACACTTCTAATACAATATTTATATCATTTACATCAACACCTTTGATTTTAAAAAAACATTTTTTTTTTTGTTTTGATGACATTTCAAGCAAGATATGTAGGCCTACGTACACAGCAGCAGCCACTGTGTGATTTTATCCCTTCAAAGCGCAGTGGTAACTCTATTTACCAATTCTGTATTTTGCCCACACACACTGTATTTCTGTGTTGTATAAGCTTCTGCAATAAACAGCGTTACAATTCCATCTTTGTAATAGGGGGACGGCGTGTTTACACTGAGGCAGGATCTGAAATCTTACGTAATATGTGTTAAACTTTGTGCTTTACAGTACTACTTTGTTTTGCGTTTGTTAGCTGAAATAAAGCCGACGCCTTCTGACCAGAACTGTGACCGCTCGTTTCCCATATCTGCAATTTCAACCGTAGTCAGTGAAACTGCCAAGAAATAGGGACAAAGTAAAGAAGGAGTTTTTCCTGATCTTCATTATTAAGCACTACGCCATGAATAAGTACAGGCAAGTTATGGCATAGCTTCACGCAGGTCTAATAGCGACATTACAAGGAGGCGAGTAGACAATTTCACGTACCGGTACCCACTGGATACGCGGCTAGGCAAGCCCGCGAGCCGGTTTGGATGCTGTGGAGAAGAGAGAAATGCCAGTCCTTCTGGCAATACACACATTTTCGCATTTACATTAATGGATCCTTGCAACTGTTCCGGGGACTTAATCGAGGAGGATGTGAAGGCCGGGTCACGTAGTACGCATGGTAAAGGCAAGAAGTGCGTACACAGTTACTTCAAGGAGAGGCCTCTTGCAAGGCCTGCATAAATAAATATTAAGATGTAAGGTGAGAGATAATGATGGAGGTGATCGTCACCATTATGGTGTTCTGGGGCGTGATGCCGTGCAGTTGGTAGATACGTCCTAACAATTGGGAGGGACCTGCTGTCTCCATCTTCAGGGTACCTGGTTATGTAAGAGGCAATAGCTCCTGTTTACGAAGTACACAGCTTCTCATCTCGGAACACAGCCAATCCTCATTCAGTACCAGCTACTGCAGACAAACTCTTCACCAGGGAGTACGCAGCTAGTTCTAACGCTCTGCTGGACAATCGATTTACCTTCCTGAAGCACCCAGTTCAGCTACATAGTGAGCAATAAGAATTCAGTTCCTACTCCACGGAAAATGCACTCTGACTTCATTATAAGACCAACTGGTTAATACCGCTTTGGGAAGTACTGGCTAAATCATTCATTCATAGCACCAACGAATGCACATTTCACACATATAGTAATATATCGCTGCCATATGTTTCAGCGCCATTTACGCCATCTTCCGGAACTTTACACCAAAATGTTTAAAACTTACTAAAATACAGGATGGGCCACGAAAAAGTAGCCCGGGTCCGTAGCATTGCGTAAATACAGAAATTTATACAGTAGCCAAATGCTGAAAGGATATACCATCATAGAAGATGTTGAAAGTGGTTGCCTCCTCCATCAATACGCAGCTACGCACTTCTAAACATGTTGAGGTATATCCGATGTATCATTGTGATTTTGATGGCTGCAACTGCGTGGCTGTTGTTGTCCTTCAGTTTCTGTATCGTGTACGGATTTTATTCTTATACCGTACTGTTCAAGTGTCCCCAGAGAAATTTTCTCTGGGGACACTTGAACAGTACGGTATAAGAATCAAATCCGTACACGATACAGTAAATGAAGGACAATATCAGCCACGCAGTTGCAGCCATCAAAATCACTATGTTACATCGGGTATACCTGTACATGGTGACAGAACGACTGTTGTCTAACTGTTAAAACACTCTGGCCAATATACATAGTAACGCCAAAGAGAATATCACAAGGACACTTGCAAAACAGAAGGCGGGCTATTTTTCGTGGCCCATTCTGTATAATCAACAGATTGCATGTACAAGTAATGTAAGAGAGCATTATTACGTGCCAAATGTACATCGCAGGCGTTGTGAATAAATGATTTAGTCGAGGTGCTCGGAATAAACAGGGTAAAAAATAACGCTGTTTATTGCAAGAATCATACGGAACACATACATTTTGTTGGCAAAATATATGAGTTTTTTAAAGATTGAATCAGGTGGTAGACATATCAACCACCGTGTTTTACGGGATAAAATAAAACTTTCTTCCGCTACTGCATCCCGGGATAAGCGAAATGTTCCTCCCATCTATACCTAGGTATTCCCAGTAGTCTTTTCCTTCACGTCTTCCAATGTAAACGTACACGTTTTCCAACTGCGCCACGTGAACTACACGCCCCAGCCATCTCATCTTCCTTGATTTGATCACCCAAGTCTTATCTTGCATGAATTATGAATTATTACACTCCTCTTTGTAGTGTATATAGCCTACAATTTACTCTAACCTCCTGCTGTCTCTCCATCTCGGGTTCGTGCATTCTCATCACCCTGTATTCAACAACCGCAGCCGGAATTGTTCCGTAAATGCGACATGCGACGTCAATTTTCATGGTCATCTTCACCACCCTTTATCACTAAATTTTCTTTTCCTCTGTGGCGTAACCAGCCCAAACGGGGCCCCTTGGCCACCTCACTCTTGAGGTTCCTAAATCACACACACAGACTTAGACAGACAGACACACACACACACAGGTAGGACTCCTCTGAAAGAGTGATCAGCTCGTCGGAGAGGTCGCTACCTACACAACAACACAGGAGACGAACTTCCATACCCTCACCAGGATTCGAACCAGCGAGCCCAGCAATCCAGCGGCGGCAGACCTATGCCTTAGACCGCACGGCCATCGGGATCGGTTTGATCACTACATAAACTGATAGTTAATAAGCGCATTTCGTACAGCCCGAAATCCGTCAGAACCAACTGCATTAACCGCACCATCAGCAGCAGGCACACTGTGTTCTACACGTAATCCCACCATTATGAGCCTCACAATAACAACACGACACGGAAATTGCGTCATCCACCCAGGTTTATCGTCACATAGGAAATGATTTGCCATAAAGCAGTGGTTCCTAGAGGATGACCAGCGAACCACTCACGGGGCCCAAGCTATCACATTTATAGGTGACTGAAAACGGTGCTGTCGGCAGCTCCGACTCTATATTGTTGAAGTCCAGGGTGGTTCACCAGTAAAGTATTGTAAGTGATGGTGGCCGAATACAAAACACTACCCAAGCACTGGGCTGGGAAAAACCACAAAAAATCCTGCAGGAAGAACCGGGTCTCAGGATTTGTACCTAAGTTTCAGAATACAAAATCAGGAATTCCAACCACTCGGAGGCGACGTGCCGTCTTGTTACGTCAATCTTCCCCTCGGCGCCATATCCAGTACCACAACACACAACGATCTGACTGTTTTTAATTTGCACATCTACACGAACAGGCAGTGTCGAGACAGTAACATAAACAGCAGCGTGATCGTGATGAATGCTACAAAATAATATGAATTTTGTATACAACGTGTGTTTCTAACACATCAGAGCTAACGGAACTCTCTCAAGGATAAGCCAACGTCACTAACCTTAGCAACTCAGTCTAGAGCTTTTCCTCTTTCATCCTATCCCTTGAAGACTTTAATATTATCCTCCCACCCAAGTCCAGGCCTTCAGACTGGTCTTTTCCCTCAGGTCTTCCAACGCAAATTCCGTCTGCATTGCTGCCAGGCATTCTACATGCCCAGTCTACCTCATCCTTTCATCCTCCTTCACCAATAACAAGAGTAATACTGGTGACCAATACAAATCAAAAAGCTTCTCATATACCTTCCTCCAGCTTTCCATTTCTGCTCTGTTCAAAAGAAATGTAAATCAGGCTTAATAAATCGACGGCCATTCGATACTTTTTATTTTCTCATTTCTTTTTTTCCCTTATTACTCAATTTCATTTTTCTTTTCTTTACACTTGCCTTTACGGTCTATTTCTTTTTCCAATTTCCCAGCGTCATGGAGGCGGTGCCAAACTAGACAGACCGACAAGTAAAAATGTCTTGTTGGTACAACACCCACTGCCCAAACACGTGTATCGTACGCCTTGAAAAACAAAAACCTCTCAAATTACAGCTGATCTTTCTAATCATATGGATGAAGCATCCGACGATGACTTCAACACTGATTACTATGGCCATAAGGTTACCGATTTCCGTCAAGCAGTTTTGTCACAGGATCCGTTGAAACTGTTCAGCCCATTACGGTAACACGCTTGATTGCGCGTCCACTGTACTACACAAATGGAAGACCGTGTATGTTATATCTGAAACCACCTGCCCGATATCGATAAGCGGTGTTGGATGTGCGTTCATGGCGAAAAGTGTCACGCGCAAATTTGGTGCAAAGGACCAATAAGTCTGCGGAACTGAACTATCGACCCTCGATGTGGTCAGTTTCGTAAAATCTGAGCCCAAAAAATAGTTGACTCTGCCGTGGACATCAACGCTGGAAATGCCGATTCGGTTCTTGTGAGATACGATGGTGCGTCATTCCGCAAAAGTTTCCATGCGTTTCGAAGGAATACAATGTCTTCGAAACGTCGGTAAACGATTACCCAATGACGCAACGGGATCCTCAACTTCTCCGCTGTGAAAGCCTCAGAGCAATATAATTACTTGCTTCTTCCTGCGAACAATCTGCTTGTTCATAAGGAACGCGTTCTTTTCTGAGAATTACTTTCAGTACAGGCATTGATGGCACATGGAAGTTATGAGGAGTGGCGTATCAACGACCAGACTGCAGTCTCTGCTAGGACAACGTCTGTACTCACAGGGAGTTTCTTTGTATGAGTGTTAACCTTTTAAAGCCTCGCGATTATTTTCCGTACCACCGGGTTTAATAATAAAAAATTCTACATGGTTCTCACATTTCGTTTATTTTGCACGGATCTCACAGCAGACAGCGACTTTTCCCTTACACAACATTAGCAGATTGGTTTTGGTTTTATATTATAACCGAGGTGGAGAGTGTTTACTGCGCGGTACACACGGATTCCTTGTATAACACATACACGTTTAGTCTTTAAAGGGTTAAGGACAGTAAAGTAAGTAAGGACAACCAACGAATTATCTTCTTCTATCTGTCTCTCTCGTCTAACAAAGCGTATCCAACGTTTTCATGTATGAGGTCCCATTCTTAATGTCAAAAAATTTCGCGGAACCCCACGCGCAAATATGACAGGAAATCCGTAATAACAAAAATACTATTAATTCGCTAACGAATTCAAATGAATCTACATAATATTAATCACAGCCACATCTACACACATTTCAAAACACAACAATACATGCACGTGTAAAGTACGTTATAGATCCATTTAGTCTACAGGAGACACGTTTAATTATTTACTGTGTCCAGTCATTTTATGAGGGGGGCTGGCGCCGTTCTGTACCTTTCAGAGACGCAAAGTCTGGCTGAAACGACCAGAGTTCGTAGGACGGCAATTTCAACTTCAGCTGTGCTTTGACCTGAAACTGGTTACGGTATTCAGGTTTCAAAGCAACAAGTTCAAAACATCCTTTCTTAAAATTGCAAAAATCGACTATCGACTGAGTTTCGTCATATCGGCTCCAACTGGACGGATATTCATGAGATTTAATATTTGAGTATTTTTCGAAAATCTGTCGAGAAAATCCAGCTTTCACTAAAACTTGACAATATCGGATACTTTACATGAAGACCAACCTATATCCATGATAATATCCCGCTCATTTCTTCTTACAGTAATAAAATTTCCAAACAAACTTTCTAGAGAAAATCAAACCACGTATTTTATGTTCAAAATTTTTCCAACAAATCATGCCGTTTATGAGATTATGTGGGAAAATGAGGTAGAGCCTGACAGGCCACAGATGACAATATAATACCCCGCGTGCGCTTTGCACGCTGGATAACTAAGGCTACAAACACACTTAGAATATGTAATATGTATTGCTTTCCCACGGCAACAATGGTTACGCGAACGCGCCTCCATGTTACGTTATAAGTACACTGCCTGTCTTGCTACAAATATACTCGTATATTATAGGTTCACCACACAGTGCGGGGCACTCAGAACGGACATGAAACCACGAGGTCAGGCAGTGGTTGTTTCGTGAAGATTACTTTTAACAAACTGTCACAGGAAAGTTCTGTCAAACTGTCTTGTTTTTCTGATGACAAATACGGGAGTACAGCGCAGTCAACCTTCACAGTAGGGTTTCTAATCCACTCGTATCTTGACGATGGAGCTGTAAAGTACTCGAAGGATTTGCAAATGTTCAATGACGTAACATTTTACGTTGCCCGACAATGGCATTTCAGATGTCATTAAGAAATCTGAACAACATGAAAATCATTTGTAGCTGGATTCGATCAACGAGACCACAGACCTGATTTCCTTACCACAATTTTCTATTTTATCCTGAGCTACCAACAGGATATACGAACTTTCACTGAAGACAAATCCAGCCCGTTTAACCCTTTAGAGACTAAAAACGTGTCTGTTTTATATTAAGGACTCAGTGTGTGCCGCGCGTAAAGACTGTCCACCTCGGTTATACAGAGCCAGTCTGCTAACGCTGTGTAAAGCAAAAGTCGCTCTTTGTTCTGAGAACTACACAAAACACATAAATGCAATGTGAGAACCATGTAGAATTTTTGAATGTTAAACCTGGTGGTACGCAAAGCTATCGCGAGACTTTCAGAGGTTAAGCAGCTGAAAATATGCGCCAATATGCGAGTTCAGTTAACCACGAAAAGTCGGCAAAACAGTGTCAGATGATTCTGGAACACGCCAGCCAAAAAAAAAGTCTTATAAAGTGGCGGAGTAATCTGATCCTGGGCAGATTTGGAGTCCGAAACTTATTACCGATAAGAAATTAAGTCTACAAGCACGAACAGTGGCCCAAATCGCAAAATTTCCAAAGCAACTACTCCGAAACATGTGCGGTATATTCTCACCACTCACTATACTAAACATTAAAGAACGGGTCAAGATGAAACAGAATATAGTCTTGATTTCAAACTTTCGCCGTGTTCTGAATGTTGTGTGCTTTCTTCTGGGTAATTCCCCGGCTTCTGAATTTTATATGCCGACGTTTCGGAACACTCTGTTCCATCTTCATAGGCGGGTAGGTATGAAGTATACTTCATACCTACCTGCCTATGAAGATGGAACAGAGTATTCCGAAACGTCGGCATATAAAATTCAGAAGCCGGGGAATTACCCAGAAGAAAACACACAACAAACAGAATATAGTCATTTAAGGCCAAAGCAATGCTATCAGTGAGCAGGTAAACATGACACCCCATGAAATCCGACAGTAAACACCTCAGGCAAACTGCAGGTTGCGGTACAGAACAAGAATACATCATTCCGAAAAGCCAGGACAAATGAAGCACTGATTATATACAACTGCCGGCATAAAACCCATTATTGAGACCGCACAATTTTTTTTTTAGCTTAGAACGACGTTTGCTGCGAATATGGATTATCGCCCCCGCCCCCGCCTCCTCCCCCGCCACCACCCCCACCCCCATCTTTTGAACTACTGGTCTAACCGAACGGCCGCTGTCCAGTGGGCAGCATTGCTGCTTCACATGCTGGGAGTACCCGGTTTAGGTCTCGACAAGAAGACCGGCTATCTTGAAGCGATTAGTGGTTTTCCGCAGTTCAAGACAAATGCGGGGCTACGACCTCAAATCACGCCACGTCGCTTCTTCACACGCCCCATCCAATTCATCATTCAGCATCAGCTTTCCAATAATGCCAAACAGTCTGACATAATGGTAGCGCAGCCAAACACATCCATGTCGCGTCGGGTCTTTAGAGACGAGGGAAGGGCGGGTCTTGCCCGAATCGATTCTTTAAAGAACAACCAATTTTACTATTCGCCGCTGAGTCTGCAACGTCCTATGGCCAATCCATCCTCCTATGGGCATTAGGGCATCCATCCACAGACGGTCGGAATGTGAAACTAATTCTTCCTAATCACTTCTACGCCGTCAATACGTCTTGCAAGAAAGGTATTCAGGAACACGGCTATCTTCGGGACCTCGCGGAAATCCTCTGACATATACAACACGTGTGACATCGTTGTAGGAATAAAGTGCACGAAACGACGTATAGTGGGGAGGTGGTGCCTACTAACAGGCCGTATCCAGATATACTGAACGGGTTTCCATTAAATTTGGTACTGCGACTGTAAACCTTTCGCAGCCGTTAAACAATGGGGAAGTACTTTTTTGTTCACTACCCACCGATATATTCTTATAATAAAAGCCAACGAGATGCACTATTTCTCAGATTTATTTGATAAAGTACTCTACATGTTTAGGACAAGTCCACCGTCCATCATCAGGAGTATCTCAACATTGTATTCACGCAATACGTATTTGCCATGCTAGTTCTGTTGGCTGTCTGCTAGCGTGGTCAGGATGGAGCAGAGTACTTTATCAAATACATTTGAGAAATAGTGCATCTCGTTGGCTTTTATTATAAGAATGTATCACGATGCACGGTCCTCTGAATGTCGAATTACCCACCGATACTCAAAACAGCACTGCTCTGTTGGAAGACCCCCATGCCTTCGCCCGCATCTCCTCTGTTACAAACAGCACCACGACGAAGATTTGTACGGAGCACTTACTGGTGATGCTGACAGGAGAAAACCGAAATACGTGGTAAAAAATAAAAAAAACCTGTCCTAGTACCACTTTTATCATCACAAACCTCACATGGGCTTGTCCAGGATCGAACCCGGGACTACGCGATGAGAGGCCAGCGCCTAAGCACCTCAGCGAAGGGACGACCCTTGGGTGCTTTAGGATTGTCCAAACGACGCAACAAAAGAACCTTAGAGAAACCCTCGCATCTTCATTACAATGGCAAATGGGTTAATGGAGTTCAAAGAAATAATTGCTTTTTATTGTGAGAATTATAGGACAGGCACAAATACACTGTGTGGAGGCAAAATTCAGAATTCCTTCATGTTAAAAGAAGGCGGTACATATAGTAACCATCATGCTTTAAAAAGTTAACAGATGTTGGATAATTTAATATTCAGTGTAGCAGTTTCCAAATCAGTCTCCACAAAATGTTTAGGTGGAAAGAATTAGTCTGTCCCTTCTGGACGGAATACGACCGCGAAGACGGCAGCTCTGGAAAGGATTTCTTTCGTAAATGGTATACCGCTTGGGCTTTCATTGCTGAAGTAAAACACATGGCACATCCCAGACGAATTCTGAGATGTGAAACAAGTCTGATATGCGAGCAATTTTTATTGTTGAAACAACGAAGCAAAGAATTTGCAGAGGAAACTGGTTGGGAAGAAACAAATTAAAGCAATAATGTAGCGAATAGGGACGGATGGAGAGGAACGAGTACAAATACTTTCAAAATGACTTCACAACGCCAGAAGCAAAAATGGGCCAAACTATTTATCTTTGCTACGTTCTGCGAGATTTTGTGTTCGCAAGGCAGTGGATACTGCCATCTTACGACATATGAAGGCGTGATATCTGGTATAAACTTACCGACGTTTCGGGAGAACGTAAACCGCCATCTCCTGAGTAGATGATGATGGAGGAATTAAGTGCCCCTGTAACGTCAGTATATTTATACGAGACTACACGGCGTCACAACGCACAGTACACCTTCATAAGTGAGCACCTTCCTGTAGACAGTGAGCCACACACTCTTTCAATTATCAATAATGAGTTTCTCAAGCTACATGCCAAACTGCAAATCACATTACCCAGAGAACTCTCTGCACACAGGCGTCTAATTTAACCAATCAAGTGCTAACATGAAGTTCTGAGAAGAACATAATATCGTCAGCTTTCCTTCAATTGCTTCAGTTCATATCATGACGCTATACTGAGGCCACGGAAAGAAGACCGACGGCTCGACCATCTCCACATCTCACCCAGCAAGTTGGGTGGCGCGGTAAGGCGGTGGAAGGTATTCAGTTCGCATCTCTGCCGGGAATACAAATTATTCTAACGTAAGATTTTCAGGGGTTTTCACAGGTACCTTAAAGTTGGCCACAACCGCTTCATTGCACATAATTTCCAGTTATTTTCAATGATACGTAATATGAGTTACTGACAAGAGTAGTTCAGTAACTTTAAAGAAACAAACAAACAAACCAAACAAGCAAATACGCCTCCTGTGTATTTCCCTACATTCCCCTGTGGTTATATAGCGACTTTGTTCACCGGAATTTTGTAAGAAGATAACAAACGCCAGCAACAAGCGTTTTGGGTTGGTTTAAATGGGTAAAAGTTGAACTGCACAGAACACAACAGCAGACAGAGGGTGTGCTAGTGTGCCACCATACTCACTAGCAGGAAAATTTATTTCTGTTCCTTGAATAATGATGCGTTCTAGTATACATTATACTTTCCTGAATAAAACCACAAAGTCTGGCCACGTCAGCTCGTCTGGAATTCATGAAGTCCAAAAATATTACAGAATAAATAAGCTAAAAAAAAGTATATTCCAGGGACTAACTGTTCATTATTTGCGCGATGTGAGGTTCTTTACTTACCACCATCGAAGTGAAAGCCAGTAAGCAGTTCATGCCGCTGCAGTACTCGTACTTCCGTTTGGCGTTCGCGGAAACACCGTTGTCATGGAAACGAAGCAATACGTTCCCTTAGTATTGTTGACGTACGTGTGGTTGTTAGCAATACGGAAAGCTTCGCCACAGACATACAACAATGCGTTCTCCGTATCGTTGCGCTACATACGTCGCTGCCAACAATATGAAACACCCTTCGGTCTCCATGTAACGGGACAGATTTTTTTTAATCCGATTTAAACCAAATTTGGAGTTTCTCGGTAGATTTTCATAACGTCTCCAGTATCAAATTTCACAGAAAACCGTCCGGACGGTTGCAGCAACACTGATCATGCGGGCAGATGGAAAACGGAGTAAGTCGAAGTTACAAGGCCCTTTTCAAGACTACGCGAACGCGATTGGTAAGCAGCACATCTAAAAGAAGTGCACGTATCTTTGGAAGGCTCACCACCATTACCGCCCCACATAAAGTACTGTAACGCTGTCATTACAAGGGGCCGGGTTCAATCCCAGCCAGTACACGTGCAAATTGCGGTGAACACTCAAGTGGCACTGGGCCAGGCTTTTCTGGGAGTACATCGGTTTTCCCCGTCATTATCATTCCAACAGTGCTCCATTCTAAAATTTCATCCATCTCAGTAGCGCTGTACAGTCGCAGTAAGTGACAGCGTCGCTGCATGAAGCATTTGTCTCGCTGCCCCAGATGGCTAGGCACGCACGTCCGGGTTAAAAATTCGCATAGCGCCATATTTGCTGACTGTGTTCGGGCTGACAGATGCAAAATATACATTAAATTGCCAGCGGTGACACTTACCAAGTCCCAGATCAACCCACTGCTCCACAATGGTCCAGCTGACATCTTTAGCCACCCGATTCTTCAGCGCCAAGAGCTGACAGAGGTCGCTGGCGCGCAAATTACGTTCTACCACCACCACCTGGCAGCTGCCGTCGTCGTTATGGAATACCAACTCCTGCTGAATAAACAATGTGAAACGTCGGCATCAGCCAGAATCTGTACCGATGCTGTGGCCTAGATAGCTCAGTCAATACGGTAACTAGGCTACCGAGTGTGCGATCGGGCAATCGGGGATCGAATTCCGGTAGGGGCAGAAATTTTTCTCCTCTCCAAAGCCTACACACCCTTCTATCCGATGTGTACAGGATTTTCTTTCACCGAGGTGTCAAGCGACCGGGTTGCGAGTCCGATCGCCCACAGCCATACAGTGCCGCAGGTACGAATGCATGGAGCTGTCACTTCGCTGCCCACCTACATCTTCAGGTCGTGACGCTTAATTAACCACAAGTGTAATTTTACTTATTAACCTATGTAGTCAGTAACTGGCCACGGTCTAGACGACTGGGATTCGATTCCCGGCGCGAATCTTATTTCTTTTTCTTTGCTACTACTATGTCAAGGTGGCGTATAGAGAATATCCTACGTCCTATCCAGTGGGGAAGTAGTGAAAACTCACCCTTACCCAGTGCTGTGGTTAAGAATATTACCCCATACACCCTGAACAGCATGCTGCTTAGTCACACAGGGTCAACTTTTAATGCCTGGCGGAACAGTTTCACAATCACGAATCCAGCTTGCTAACCAAGTCGCCAGAGTAAGCTGGGGGGTTAGGTATGTCAGACTCAATGCTTTCAATGAAGGCAGTGAAGAATGATAAGATACCCTGAAGTCCGGTGGCTTGGGTGCCCACCTTACGCAAGACAAAGGGCCTACATACATAAAACATAATGTTTCTCCGAATTTCGAACACCGAACCCACCACACTGTATGCTGTCATAACCCAAAATACCACTATATGAAGGGAAACAAATTTAGATATAGCGTGTCTGTGGTCGTTGCTACTATTTAAATTTTGGTTGCGACCATGCAACGCCCTGACGTACCTCTTTCTCGGTGGGTGCATCCTCCTCTGGACAAATCGAGAGCTCTAGGAGACGCTCGTAGCCCGAGCAGCCGCACTTCATCCTGCTGTAGCCTCCTCCGTCTGCAATAAAAAGTAACGGCGATTACACGCGGCTCCACACCAGAAATTTCGGCCGATGACTTCCCTGAAGCGATGGCTTGCAGTGAACTCTTAACACAAGAAACTATACACCTACGTACATGTACAGGTGAGAGTGAATAAAATTTACCGGTCCGCGAAGACGTATGGGGACGTAGGGAAATGGCGCCAACCATTCTTAACCTCAGCATTTGATGGAGATGAGTGGCCAGGACCACTCCAAAACCGTGAAAAGAGCCCTCGGTACCAATCGAATAGGAGGCTGGTTGGGACCCTGAACACGCCTGAGCGCTTCGGAGAAGAGGAAAACCTCTTGACCAAGCCCGGAATTCAACCCAGATTCCTCAGCTGTCCTGCCCGTAACCTAGTCACTATATTTTCTGAGCTATTCCGTTTCCTTTAAAACTGTAGGCCTAAAAGAAACAGTTTTTGTACTGACCAGAAGAAAGATTGCATGAGATGGATAAGAAATATCACACACACAAGTCGCGGTCCAGTACAGACCTCTCCTTCGTAGTTGTCAGGCTATGCTAGCAGACTTTTCGTGGTTCTCTTCAGTCCCCCCAGGCAAATACCGGGTAAGTACTTCAGATTAGGCCACGACGGCTTCCACTTTAATATTCACTTACAATGTCACTGTTCCACACTTTACTATAATGTAAGCTTGCCACAGCGTCGTTAAAATAACTACAAATAACCATTGTTATTATACCGCGGTAGTACAGTGGTTAAGGTGCTGTGCTAAAAATCGGAAGGCCGCTGGTTCGATCCCAGCTGGTGTCATTGGAATTTTTCATTGACATAATCCTTCCGATCGCACTGTGGTCCTGGGGTCGACTCAGCCTCTAACAGAAATGAGTACCAGGAGCATTTCCTTGGGGTAAAAACGGCCGGTGCGTAAGGCTGACAACCTTACCACCATCCTGTGCCGTTGTCATGAAATCTGGGAACCTTAACTTCCCGGAACCCTCTGGGCCACTCCAGGACTGTAACGGGACTGCTTTACCTTTTACCGTTATTATATGTATGTATGAGTATACAGGGTGTCCCAGGAGGAATGTGCCAGACTTCGGGAGAGTGTTCCTTATGTTAAAGTATACCGATATAACCCAAAACACCTATATCCAAAGTTGAACGGTTACGGAGATAATGGCCA
>Ga0123354_10009584_pt1 | contig 14853 bp, 6 predicted proteins | sample TergutLab28metaG_2_FD_97872 | JGI IMG/M metagenome (GOLD analysis project Ga0123354, IMG submission 97872) | Labiotermes labralis P4 segment gut microbial communities from Petit-Saut dam, French Guiana - Lab288 P4 | ecosystem: Host-associated > Arthropoda: Insects > Digestive system > Gut ...
ATCTGTCTATCTGTCTGTCTGTCTGTCTGTCTGTCTGTCTGTCTGTCTGTCTGTCTGTCTGTCTGTCTGTCTGTCTATCTATCTGTCTGTCTGTCTGTCTGTCTGTCTGTCTGTCTATCTGTCTATCTATCTATCTGTCTGTCTGTCTGTCTGTCTGTCTGTCCGTCCGTCCGTCTGTCCGTCCGTCCGTCCGTGTGTCTGTCGTTCTTTAGTGTTTCCTTCTTGTTTTATTTATTTTCTCTTGTTTCACGTCTTTTTTTTTTTATCAATGAGAACTTTTAAATCTTCTTCCACTCATTCTTCATATGATCACGTGAAACAGAATTTTTTGTGCAACCAGATGAAACTTCGAGTGCAAGCAGAGAGATGTCAGACACCTACTGATCACTTGAGACACGCCAGTTTCAAAACAAACAGAAGTTTTGACATGATTCTCAGGGAACAGATGGCATACTGATTGATCAGACAGGTCGGTTTGTTGAGATGACTTCCTCTGATTTATGAGCTTATTTTGACAGACTTGTCGACGTGCTAGCTTTTCACTAAGGATTTCCTGACCTACTTCGGTTGTGACAAGCGAAGACACTGAATGATAATGTAGTGTTTTCTCGGGCTCAACTTCTGACTTTTCCACAAGAAATTTTCACGTCACGGAGAAAGATAATTGGACCACTTTTGTAATGCGAGCCAAGAGGCTGTGAACTTTAAGTCATTATCAAGCACGTGACTTTCAACGTCGCCGTTGGCCATTTTTTATCCCATAAAATGGCAGATTAACAGACTCTACCAGTACCGAATCCCACCCAGAGTGTCACTGTAACCATAACTGCAGGGATCTTTGGATAATTCGGTCTGTCAGAATAAAAAAGGATGAAATTTTCACCTTGAGTACGGAGATAGGAAGTCCTCTAGAACGTTAAGTATTTTTAATTTACGACCAGCGCAACATTGAAAAGATTCAGCGAAAAGAGTCTTAGTGGGTTTACTAAACTCCGTTAAGAATTTCAAGATATAGTTTTTCCACAATACTTCACAAAACCAGGTGTTTTGTGTTTTTGTCTGTCTCACGTGCGCCACACGCTGTATCAATCCGTTTTTTTTAGAAGTGACTGCCATAGCAGCGTTATTATAAAGCACAAAGAGGAGTACCCCTTCTTGACCCGAGATGTTGTTTCTTTATTTTTCATTTCCAAAAAAAGGCTATAAATTAGCTGAAATTTAAAAGAGGAGCAATAGTTTAAACCAAGAAATGGAATTCTTATAATAAAACTAACCAGATGCACTAATTTCTCAAATTGATTTTTGGAATAAAACTCTACATGTTTCGGACAGTTCCTCTGTCCATCATCCTGCTCGCAAGCTGTCAGCAAACCTGTATGACATATACCATTGTTGTGTGTACAGTGAAAAAAAAACTCCTGATGATGGACAGAGGAACTGTCCGAAACATATAGTTTTATTCCAAAAATAAATTTGAGAAATTAGTGCATCTAGTTGGTTTTATTATAAGAATTTATCACGATGCACGGTCACCTGAACGTCAAATAAGAAACTGAAGTCTATTAAGGTTTAATCCTGAAGATGGAGATATTATTTCCTTCCGAAACTTTGTCACCCACATTCCGGACAACGCGGTGTCATAAATCAAAAGATCACATTTGCCTAACTTGTTATTAGTTTTATAGTAATGTATAGAACGCACGAGAGAAAAAGAAATATAATCAGAGTTTTGTTCAGGAAACCTGAAAGGAAGAGACACTTGGGGAGCGCAGACGTAGATGAACAGGATAATATTAAAGTTCACGTTAAACTCATAGGATATGGGCCTAGATTTGTATAGATCAGGATTGGCTCAGGGTAGAGACCAATATGTACGAAGTAATGAAAATTATTTTTCCGTTACGGCGGATAAATTCTTGACCAGCTGTGAAAATCTTTGTTGCTTAAGTAAGAGTGTTCATCGTGGAGTTAGGTGACGAGGTCTGTATTTGAGACTACTGCCGTGCAGTGTTTTTGAATCCATCTGTTTCAAATTGCCATTAGTTAACTGCTGGGATATATTTGTTGATGTAGGTATCAGGAATTGGGGAATGCGGAAGGCTTCTGTGTTGCAGTAATATTCACTTATACACATTAAGCTAACAAACAACAAACGTTTAGTTAAAAGTTATTGAGGTTGGAGTATTTCAATAAAACGAATAAAATGAAACGTGCTATAGATAATCACAAAAGGGAGTGTGATATGTAACCGGTAGAGAACCGGAAATAGAACAGATCCTCCCTGATTTTTTTTCCACGTTTTGCTGACCGTGCATCTCAATATATTTATCTCAGTAACTAACCAACTTGATGCACAAAATTTTGGTTTTACAATAAGTTTATTTCATGCCTATACATGTTTCGAGCACATGTGCTCATCATCAGGAGGTTAAAATTGTATTATATAGCCTCTTGTATCATCACACCTATAAGTGTGCCTCTGGTATCATCACACCTATAGGTATGATGCAATTCTGACCTCCTGATGATGAGCACATGTGCTCGAAACATGTATAGGCATGAAATAAACTTATTGTAAAACCAAAATTTTGTGCATCAAGTTGGTTAATTACTGAGATAAATATATTGAGATGCACGGTCAGCAAAACGTGGAAAAAATCAGGGAAACATGTATAGGCATGAAATAAACTTATTGTAAAACCAAAATTTTGTGCATCAAGTTGGTTAATTACTGAGATAAAGACCTTCCCTGGTTTTGAACCCAGCAAATGTAATGCATTTAAATGAACTAAAAACAAGTGAAGTACCACGACATATCATAATACAGCATTTACGGAATTACGTGCTGATTCATATAAACAAAAAACAACTGTCATAATTCTGTAGTTCATTACTGTTGTGCATTTGGCACTAAAACTGTACGGTTTTGTGACATTTTATTCCATGGTGCGACACTCTAAATTCGCCACCGAATGAGATATATGTTTTACATTTAGTTTCAACAGTAAACTGTGAATGATTTGTTAATGGCTCCGCCTGCGGAGAATTGCTAAAAATGGCGTCGGAACGCGTAACCAGTTTCGTGACAAATATATTATTAGCGTTAACTGTATATATGTGTTGGTATGTACGTATTGAGTGGTGTCGTCAGTATCTAGAGAATTACAGCTTCGACGGCAGATAAATGGGTGAGAATATGGTGCTTGGGTGGGATGTAAACCGACGGCGAAATACCGAAGTAAGTGGAGGTGACCCTGTCTACGTGGTGGAGAAAGTGGCGCTGGTACTGAACAAGGATGTCCAAAGTAACAGCTATTTGCTTACGGAGATAAGATATTTTATTTTAGTACCTAGACGCCAGTGGAACACTGACAAAAGCTTTAGTATTTAAATAATCTTTAGTGTAGGTAAGATCAAATATGAATTGCTCTTATGTAGATTCTAATATATAGTCTTGACAGTTTATTTATTTCTAAAATATTTAGCGAACGAATGCAGATCCAGGAAACAGGAAACTCCGCTTTGTTAAGCCCAGAAGCTCACTGAGTAACGAGATGGATTACGGAATGAATGAAGGCAGTTTAATTCTATGGGGTGTGAGGATGTTGTGATATTGGGACGCTTCTATGTGGCGTGAGGATGGTGTGATTTGGGACGCTTCTATGGGGCGTGAGGATGGTGTGATACTGGGACGCTTCTATGGGGCGTGAGAATGGTGTGATATTGGGACGCTTCTATGGGGCGTGGGGATGGTATGATATTGGGACGCTTCTATGGGGCGTGGTTATGGTGTGATTTTGGGACGCTTCTATGGGGCGTGAGGATGGTTTGATATTGGGATGCTTATATGGGGCGTGAGGATAGTGTGATATTGGGACGCTTCTATGGGGCGTGAGGATGGTGTGATACTGGGACGCTTCTATTGGGGTGTGAGGATGGTGTGATATTGGGACGCTTCTATGGGACGTGAGGATGGTGTGATATTGGGATGCTTCTATGGGGCGTGGGGTTGGTATGGTATTGGGACGCTTCTATGGGTCGTGAGGATGCAGTGGTATTGGGACGCTTCTATGGGGCGTGAGGATGGTATGATATTGGGACGCTTCTATGGGGCGTGAGGATGGTGTGATATTGGGACGGTTCTATGGGGCGTGAGGATGGTGTAATATTAGGACGCTTCTATGGGTCGTGAGGATGCAGTGGTATTGGGACGCTTCTATGGGGCGTGAGGATGGTGTGATATTGGGACGCACCCTTTTTTGGTTAGATCTTCTCTGGCATCTTTTGTATTATTAGCACACTACGTTTTGGAAGCCAGCTTTGCTTTCATCCTCAGATGCAAACTTCAGTGGTGGCCCCCTTAGAAGGAATTACACTGAGTCACGGGGTCCACTGTCTCTGAAGTGTTACTGGTAGACCATAACACATATGCAATCCGCCGTATGAAGTGTGGAGATGACTCGGAGGAGTCACATGCAGCCTGCAGGTTCATAACTTTATGTACGTTTTGCGAATGCCACTGCAAACTGAACCGAAACTGACAATGAACATAAAATGTGTCTTTTGATTTTATCCACAAATTTTGCCGGAGAAATTTCTCATTCTAAGAAGAATTTAGCAGGATATCATAGATGTGCATAGACCTTCACCGTAAAGTAGCCATTATTTTGTCAGATTTGAATACAACTTACAACCTTCTCCACAGATTTTTGAAAAATATTCAAATATTTAGTTTAATAAAATTCCGTCCAGTGGAAGGCGAGTTGATTCGTGCAGACGGACGGACATATGGACAGACGGAGAGACAGACATGACGAAGCTACCAGTAGCTTTTTCGCAACTTTGCAAACGCTCCCAATAAACGAGTTATTCCGGAATTGCCACTCCAGAGCATTCTCCTAGGTCCCACTGGAATATCATTGTACAATTCAGGTCCTTTGTAAATATAATTGATTTACAAACTTGGCCTTTTATCCCTTCCAACAATCAATAGCAACATAGCATAGCAAAGCGTTCACTGTTGCAAGTTGGGTGGGGGGGGGGTATGGGGAGGGAAAGCAAAATACACCCCAAATTTTAACAAAGTTTTCAACCTTTCTGCCTCGGTTATATATATATATATATGTGTGTGTGTGTGTATGTGTGTGTGTGTGCACAGACGCACACACACACACACCCACGCATACAGAATAATGGATACAGTTCGTCGATCCCCATTACAGAATATTATTTTGTTGTTCTGTTTGTTAGAGGAGCGTTGCGTTTTAATTGCAGTTCATTTCATTAAGCCTATTTGTGTTTGTTTGTGTGTGTTTGTTTGTGTTTGTGTTGCCGCTACAGCCTGACTGCTGCTTGTCCCATCGCCGATACGTCTTCACGATAAATTGAAACTCGGATGAGTATTTATGACTCTGTGTTCAGGTCTGTGGGGGTTTGCCGAGTTTATATTTTATGTCTTGTCTTATTTCGATTTCTTCCATAAATAATTAACCCATAATTATAGCACTGTGCCTAGGAAGCTGTCAAACTTACAAACGTCTGCCCTCGGCTGTGAATTCCAAAGGAAAACCTTCAAATTACGATTTTTTTTTACGTAATGATACAAATGTCTACGACGTAAAAAACCTCACGAAAGTTCTTTCCCGAACCGGCTCTGTTCTTTTTATCTGATACATTCCATGTGATTGTGTGTTGATAAATATGAACAAAAAGTAATATAATTATGAAGCCTGTCCCAGTGGCCGCGCGGTTTAAGGCATGGGTCTGAGGCCGCTCGCTTACTGTGATTGTGGGTTCAAATCCCACGGAGGACATGGATGTTTGTCTCTTGTGCGTGTCGTGTTTTGTAGAGGTCTCTGCGACGGGCTGATCTCTAGTCCAGAGGAGTCCAATCGAGTGCGGTGTGAGTGATCGTGAAGCCTCCAAAATGAGTAGGCACTAGCCCACAGGGATTGTTGCGCCGTGGGGGGATCTAATTATGAATGATTGTAGATTAATCAGTCTTCATTTAGGCGCACATTTCTGGAATTATGGCTGTAAGTGGGTATAAGTAATATGTATAGACATTGGCATTATGTCGTATAATCGGAGTTCATTAAATGTTAATATGCAGTTTTGATTTAATGATGAAAGGCTAAATAAAATCGTGATGACTTAGTGCCATTGACATTAAACTCATATTGATGAAGCAGGATTCATGTGGGGATAATCTCTAAATTTTAGGAGATAATGTGAATTAATTTGTTTGAAAAGTGTGCTAATACGGTAGGCTTATTTCCTAAATGTAATCCTACAATTATGGTTGTTAGAGTATATTGAAAAATTAAATTTACTGGTAACTTTAGAATGGGCTGAGATACCTTAAAAATTATTGGATAGTATTACAGAATTACAGGTTTACGATTTACACATAAATAATTAGAGTGGGTTAATTTTACAGCTGAGGCGTAGCGAATAACTTCTGATAGGGTGAGAAAGTATTTTAAAAATGCGATGAATTCTTGAAGAGTCCGAATTGGGTGTCTGTAAACAAATGTCAAAGTACAGAACTTTTGGTACTACAATAAGAATTTTCAAACAAATACTATGAGAATTAACAGATAAAAACATTCAATATGAAAGGGGTTTTCTGTCCCTTGTTTCCAGTTGTACGAAAGAGCGTTGCTTTGTTTGAATGTTCCAGGCTTCGCCCGCTTGTCCTTCTGATAAGAGTAGCATTAATCACTATTAATTACTATCACTCGCTAATAGCTCTATGGGGTGTATGGGAGTTTATGTGGCGGAAATGAAACTATCGCCGTTATGTTCCGATCCTGAAGTAATGTATGATAGTAGTTTTTGGATAGGTGTGGAAATTGCGTTAAGGTAAGATTTTGTAGCTTATTAGCCAAAAATACTGCAGCCCTACAGATGTTGTCTTTAGATTTATCTTTGGTTTCTGTAAGCTGTCGACGTAATAGTTAGTAGAGCGATGTAACATGAAAACACCTACAAATTATGTATGAAATATTGTTGGACGTCAACAAACTTGAATATGTCGACGATGCGAATCTTTGAGTTTATATCCTAAACATATGTAGAATTTATGTAACATTGCTAAGTTCTTCATGGGAGATAATAATAATAAGTCCATATTATAAGTACACACCAGCCAATGTACTGGAGAATGAACATTTCAAGCTGTACTGGAATCGCAGCATACTTACGGACAAAACAATACATTTTAAATGACCGGACATAATTTTTATGAATAAGAAAACAAAGAACACCTTTTTGATAGGCATAGATGTCCCAAATACACACAATCTCGCCAAAACAATAACCGACAAACAAAACAAGTACCAAGAACTGGCGAATCAAATATGTGCTATGTGGAAGCAAAAGGCAGTAAAAGTGATCCCGATAGTAATATCATCTACAGGAGTAACTCCAAAGTCACAGTCACAAAGTCTAACAGGATTTAACTTGCACCCCAATACATATATACAGCTGCAAAAATCTGTAATTCTTGGCACATGTTCAATTGTAAGAAACTTTTTAAACTACAAATAAGACCACCGAGTCTAATCCTGTTGATTACTACATCCCAGGATAGGTGAATATTTCCCAGCCAAAGCTGAGAAGTGAAAAAAATTCTATGATGATGATGATGATGATAATAATAATAATAATAATAATGCAATAGATCCGACGACTCAAAATCGAGAGGCTGGGAAAATAAGTTCTACAAATGCGCTCGCTTTTTTCAAGGATCTGAATTTCTTGCGCGCGATCTCTACCTGTTAGCGACCTGACCAGCTCACCACTTAAGCATAGACCCTACCAATTTAACTGCGCACACGACAATAACCACAAGGTAATTCAACATTTTACACTACGTGTATCATTCCTGTGTAAGACCTAACAACCTCAGAATGCACACAACGGCCATGATAGAATAATTGAATTGTATATTTATTTTTACTATAGGTATTATGCCTGTGTAAGAATTATCACACTTAGACACCAATATAACATTATATATGGAGAATTATTACAGCAAACGTTAAATTTATAGCTAGTTAGGCTAGAACCATCAGTCTCTATAAGAATACTAGATCCAAACTACTAAAATTTTGTGCAAACGTCTATTTTAATGAACAGTGCCTTGTTAAAAAAGTGAAACCTAAATACGCTAACCTAAAGTTCACGAATAATTCCCCATATATATTCATATATGTGTTAAACACTTCGGGATGGCAAGCTTTATACCTAGACACCAAGTTAACTGCGCACACAACGGCCACCATTAAATAATTGAGCCGTATATTTAGGTTGTATTAAAAATACTCTGCCTGTGTAAGAATAAGCACACCCAGACATTAAATTAACTGCACACGCAACGGTCACGATAAAGTAACTGAACTGTACATTTATATTTTACTGCGAGTACTATGCCTCTGTAAGACATAGCACCCTCAGACACCAAGTCAACAACTGCGCACACAGTGGTCAACATTAAGTAAGTGAATGGTATATTTATTTTTTACTACGAGTGTTATGTTTATGTAAGAATTCGCACACACAGACATTTAAATTAACTGCGCACACAACGGTCACGATAAAGTAACTGAACTGTACATTTGTATTTTACTGCCAGTATTGTGCCTCTGTAACACATAGCACCCCTGAGACATCAAGTTAACTGCGCACAAAATGGTCAACATTAAGTAAGTGCACGGTATATTTATTTTGTACTACGAGTATTACGCCTGTGCAGACTTAGCACTCACAGAAAGCGCAGGCAGCCCGCACCATAATTAACTCGGAGCCATATCAGTGAGCCGTCGTCTTGAAAGACCCGTCTGTTAATCCAAGAAAGAATTTCTCTTTTAAATTTAGCACAGCGAGTCTCAGAACCACTCAAGGTCCTCAAGATATCACCCTTTGCTGGCTTTTAAATATAGACTTAGGAAATTTATAGACACTCGATCGGATCTTCTGAACGCTCCAACTTTCTTAAACTTTTTATAAATGAACTTTGTATGCGAGTTCAGAGATGGCACGATTTACGGGCAGAACGGAAAATTCAATATAGACTGAGTGTACAGGACGTGTGGAAAATAAACCTGTACAATGGGAAATTTATATTGGCACTTACTTATTTTCTGGGTCTGAGATAATGTGCAGTACGTGAGTTTCTGTCTTTGAAGGGCAATGTTCGCACCCTGTGAAACTCGGGCCACATTCTTTCTCTCGCAAAGGCATAAACACCTCATCCCATACATTCACGTTTCATAGATACTATTCGAATTACAGCTATGAATTGACTGTCACAACTGATGGCGTTCTTAATTTTGCTCAGTCGCTCTGTTTGATTCCTCGCGCTTGGGAATGACACGCTGAGATACGAGGTAAGAAATGTAGGTAAATAATTCTAAAGTTACGATACCACTGCAGAGAAACGCGCAGAGACAATGTGTTAGTATTAAAATGAATTTATCGGTGTGAAGGTAAAGTGGTCCCGTTACAGGCCCGGTGTGGCCCAGAGGGTGGTTGGAGGTATAGCTCTACTGTTCCATGACTGCGGCACTAGAAGGGGGTGAGTGGTAAGCAGCACGCCCCGGCTGCAATTTACACCCGGGAAAGACGCGGTATCATTCTACAGGAGGCTGGGTGGGCCCCAGGGCCGGTCTGGACGGGCGGAAAATCTCGTCCCCACCGGGATTCGATCCCGGACCGTCCAGGCCGTAGTCAGTCGCTACACCGACTGAGCTACCGGGCCCACATTAGACTGAATTTTACTTACTGAAATTGCGAGAATGTAAATTGGATTCTTTAGTTCACAGTGGCAGAATTTTGAGGCAGGTTATAAAATTTTTTATCACAAAACGAAGGGAAATTTTTTGGAATAATTGAATGATGATTAGGTGAGTGAGCTATATTCCATGCAGTTAGCATCTCACAGTGGGCTTTGCTCCATGCCGTTAGCTTCTGAAGATAGGCCGTACTGCATGCAGTTAACGTCTGAAGTTGGGCTGTTTGTATGTAAGTAGTTTCTCAAGATGAATTGTACTCTAAGAATTTATCTTCTCAGGGTGGGCTGTACTTCGTGTATTTTACTTTTAAAGAAGGCTGTACTGCGTTCAATTAATTCATAAACTATATAGTGGGTTAAATCTGGACTTTACCCTCCTTGGTGTAGGTTAAATTGGTCTTATGTTATTATCAGAAGTGTTGTTTATCGGCGAATTGCTGGAAACCTGTCATATATAGTTGTGAAAATACCTTAGAAATCCTCGATGGCTTTCTAAGGTATTTTCACGGAAAGTGCTTTGGAGAACAGCAAAATAACGAATATTCTTGTAAGAAGCTTGGTGTATTAATACTTACAGTCGAACACAACTATATTTGCCTCTAGTATTACAGGAGGATTATAACGACATGTTTCGGCCCTGTATGTGGGCCATCTTCAGGTTGTGACTGGACTTTCGGATCAGTTATACAGGAGTGCCTGGGGCATTCTTGGGGAGTTCTGGGGGAGGGGGGCGGTTCGAGATCTCATTATAACAGTCGGTGCCATGGCCCCGGGTTTTTCAGTGGGTACTACTCTTATGTATTTATATTATACCACTAGCATAAGAATAATACCCACTTTGGGAAATAAGGGCACTACAAAACTACTAATGATAGTCCACCTGAAAAACCCGGGGCCATGGCACCCACTGTTATAATGAGATCTCGACCCTCCCCCAGAACTCCCCAAGAACGCCCCACCCATTCCTGTATAACTGATCCGAAAGTCCAGTCACAACCTGAAGATGGCCCATATATAGGGCCGAAACATATAGTTATAATCCTCCTGTAATACTAGAGGCAAATATAGTTGTGTTCGACTGTAAGTATTAATACATTAAGCTGCTTACTGTTGTACTAACACAACGGGGATGACACACATCAGAATAACGAATATTCTTGTGTTTATGATTATCATTTTCTGAATGCAGATATGATCGTGCGTCCCCCTTCTGAGCCCCTCCCCCCCCAATCGCGAATACAAAACAGAGTGTTACCTGTTTACTGCTGCTGAACATGCCATGTGGCAGAACCGCTCACAACACGTACGGAATATCAAAATATGTTTACATATTACCTATTTCAAAAGAAGACACCACCATCTTGTCAGTGTCCACGATCGGCCCGACTTGTCTTTTAAGCCAGACGACACATTGTCACCGAATTTGGTATGAAGAGTGTATACCAAATGGGGGAAACACAAAGACCGTCCTGTGTAACTTCCTACATAAGTGCCAACAAGGCGGAAGGGAAATTTATGATCCTACGGTGATTTGCAGTATCGGATCTTAAAATTATGGGGATTTGTCGGGATAATAATTACGTAAAGTACGAAATAGGAAATAACTACATGGAAGCAGTCTGAAAGTTTTCTGTGTCGTTCACTTTTATGGCAGTACGTGTTGAATTGTTGGTCTTAGGTTTGTGAAACTTGGTAGATGAATATGACTTAAAATATATACGTTCTGTATTATTTGTAGATAACGGTTAACAATGTACGGGGAACATGTTAAACGTTGAGCATATTTCCGACAGTTTAAACGTATTCAGAAATTGTACTTACAGGGGCAGGCTGTGGCCCATTTGGTTGAGATATTAACACAATCCTTCCGGCCGCACTCTGGCCCTGGGGTCGAATGGGCCTCTAACGGAAATGAATACCAGGCGTATCTCCTGGGGCGTAAAGGCGGCCGGTGCGTACGGCTGACAACCTTACCACCTTCATGTGTCGATTGTCTTGAAGTGTGGGAGTCTCGACCTCCTGGAAACCTCAGGGCCTGTCAAGGCCTGTATAGGGATTAGTGTACCTTTTTTTTGTTTTAATTTGTACTTAAACGCAGTAGTTGAGATATTTGCTCTTCTGGGATGTTACGCAGAGTAGATTGGTAGTTAGGTACCGACGTTTCGGTACCATTTTTAACCCTTATCTTGCTAACGCGAAGAATATGGTGAGCTCCTAGTAATAGCAGCAGATGGCAGATGGAATTTAACTTGACGTTTAAAGAGTTAATGATAAAGCAGTTCAAGGCTGCGTGGTCCATGAAGATGGTACCGATATGTTGTCTAGAAACGTGGGAAACTAACAACCAATCTACGCTGCGTAACATCCCAGAGGAGCGAAGATGTTATTTACACTGCCGGTGGGAGCGAATTCTCGTTTAGGCAGTGACAATTATGATAGGTGTGTAGAAGCAACATAAAAGCAACAATAAACCTCGACTGAGCTTCGTGCCAATCCGAATACTAGTATTAGTTAATTCAAATGTTAATGTCTTCCTGTGTAACACAGAGAACAAAAAACCCGACCATTTTCCTAAGTAATCAACGTAGTCTACACGATCACCCTTCGTAACTTTGTTCTCCCAAAGCGATCAATCTGGGAGACGGGTGTGGTTCACCGAATCACACAGAGTTTTAATTATCTATCTTTTACTTGTTTTATTTACTCAATTTATTCTTGATATAAAATAATGGAGCACTATATACAATAAAACAACTAGATCATTTCTAGGAAACTGACACAGTCACTTCTCTGTACTCCTACCTACACCACACTCGTACGCGACAGACTTCCTTACTGGACTGCTAGCGTCCGTTATCATCTTCTAACGTTTTCCCATTTAAATCTCTCCCCTCCTACCTATCACCAACGGTTCTGAATATACGTTGACAGATTAACTTACAACGCATGGCCATGAACCGTCCGTAACTGACGCCAGCAATCATAAGAAACAACTATATTAAAAATGATCGGCTAAAGTAGCTTATCATTTTATTATGCTGCTGGTTGTAAAGTATTGTTTTCTGAACTTTATGATTAACATTTAAACCTTTAAATATACAGAACTTGCGTGTTGTATTCAAGGACGTAGTTCGTACCGCGCAGTGAACACACTATATCTCGGTTTTAAGAACCAACCGGTTAATGCTGTATAAGGCAGAGGTCGCTGTTTGTTCTGAGATCCATGCAGAAATACACTGCATGGGCAGAACCTAGAATTTTTTTAGTGTTAATCTAGTGATACATAAAGTAATCGCTAGTCTTTAAAAGGTTAATTTTCCAGAATTTGGTTGTGCGCTTGTCGCACTGTTACCATTTTTAATCAGCTTTCCTTGCCGTACCTCCATAGAAATATGGGATTGATTTTAGTGTTTGTTTTTACTATCCTAATTCATTAATTGCACACAGTGTATAATGTTGTACAATCAGTTTTACATCTAATAACTGATTCATACATAAAACAAATGTTGTATATAGCATATTCGTTGTGCTGTATGCTAAATGAAATGATCAAATATAAGCTACCATGAAGTATTTTCATTAATCCCAAACTTTTCATCAAATATTTTTCGTATTACTGAGAGCTTTGTGTAATTTTTTTCCCCTGTGACATTACAGCCCAACGCGGGTCATGGTCTCCTCATTCTGGAGGTTCCTATGCCACACTCATCGGCATAACACAGTCGGTAGGGCTCCTCTGTAAGAGTGATCAGCTCGAGGAGGTCATATTCTTTACCTTCCTTAAATTACAAGTGGACATTATCTGCTAGGCATCTAATCTCTTAACTAAAGTTGTTTATAAGGACTTATCATTAGGCTAGCATTTTAATTTTTAATTTCTTCCATAGTCTTCTTTAATGGTACTATTAAGAGAAATATTTTTAAGAAAGTGAGAACGGAAACTATTTTGAAAATATAAAACACACTAGTTTTACCTACATTTTTATATGGATAAAAAAATTGGACTCTAACAGACTTACAAAGATGAAAAATTGAAGCGGCAGAAATGAAGTTACTGAGACCTCTGGCAGGCTACACCCTTTATGACCACAAAACAAATGACTACATACACCGCAAACTACAGATTACAGGCATACTGGACAAGATAGATGAATACAGACGGAACTGGCTTTCACACTTGCAAAGAATGCCACAAAACCGATTCCCTTTGAAATCATACCACTACAGACCACAAGGAAGTAGAACAATTGGAAGACCGAAGAAGCGTTGGCGCGAACAGCTGTAACTCTGGAGACGGAACGGATCAAAGGGCCCAATCCTTGATGTTTGATGATGATGATGATGACCTCTTTTATTGTACGCTTCCGTTTCACTGCTTATTGTGCTGCGTGTATATGAGCATGTTCTTGCTACTTTATTGTCGCAAGTTTATTTGACTTAATAATTTTGGACCGAAATGTTTGCGGGTATCGTCGTTGAATTTACAGTTAATAAAATCTGTAACTTCCAAACTGCAATACTGTCTTTGTTAACACACATTCTGGTTCATGCTGCTTAGCACGTCGTGCCGTTGGCAGACAAAATTTCTTACTCGAGCAGCTGTTAAATTTGAAGTTCATAAAATAATGCTTTCTAACTTTAAGTCTCGTAGATTTTTGGTTAACAAGAAATTGATGTTACTAGTTACTTGATAAGTGGGCTCAGTAGCTCAGTCGGTATAGCGACTGAGCTACAGACTGGACAGTTCGGGATCGAATCCCGATGGGGACGAGATTTTCCGCCCGTCCAGACCGGCGCTGGGACCCACCCAGCCTACTGTAAAATGAGTACCGGGTCTTTTCAGGGCGAAAAGTACGGTCGGGGCGTGCTGCTGATCACTCACCCCCTTCTAGTGCCGCGGTTATGGAAGAGTAGAGCTATACCTCTACCCACTGTCTGGGCCACACCGGGCCTGTAACGGGATCACTTTACCTTTACCTTTTACCAAGCATGTGTGGGCCGGGTAGTTCAGTCGGTATAGTGACTGACGACGGGTTGCACAGCTCGGGATGGAATCC
>Ga0123354_10009585_pt1 | contig 14852 bp, 15 predicted proteins | sample TergutLab28metaG_2_FD_97872 | JGI IMG/M metagenome (GOLD analysis project Ga0123354, IMG submission 97872) | Labiotermes labralis P4 segment gut microbial communities from Petit-Saut dam, French Guiana - Lab288 P4 | ecosystem: Host-associated > Arthropoda: Insects > Digestive system > Gut ...
ATCTGCATACCTGGAATGGCGGACAACACGCCGCCGGATGATGGCCAAGTTCTCTTCAGATGTGGGTGCAATATTTCGTGCTGCCGCTTCATAGTGTCATGGCAAACAGGTGCAATCGCCCTGGCAGGATGGGTAGAGCGTAGAGAAACCCATCATTTACCACAAATCAATATTGCGATGGGTTTCGCTACGCTCTGCCCATCCTACGCGTACTTAGCAGGGTGCTCAAAAACTATTTTTCCAGATGCCAGAGTCCACAAGACAGGTGAATAACCGCGATGACCTCTATGTGGCTGTCACAGCCGCCGGGGCAATCTCGTTTCGCTACAACTACTCGATCCACGACCGACCTCAGTTCCAGGGTGTCCAAATGCGGTAAAGTGTTCACCTATCCGTTCAGTTTTCAGTGTGACGCAACTGTCCATGAATCAACGTATCGGCTATGCCCGCGACTACAGGATATCCAGGACGACGATTTATAAGCATTGCGGCGTAGTGCAGCCGCGCCAAGATTGAGAGAACATAACAACATGCCAAATGCAAAAATCTCCCCGCCATCTGGCGTGGAGCGAATTCAGCGGCCCGAGCCGCTTCAACTGCGCGGCTCGACGCTTTTTGAGGGGGATGCTCTGACCGTGTTACGCCGCCTGCCGGCCGGGTCTGTGCGATGCGTGGTCACGTCGCCACCCTATTGGGGGCTGCGTGACTATGGCATTGAGGAACAAATCGGCCTTGAAGGCACCATGCCCCAGTTCCTGCATCGACTGGTGGCAATCTTTGCCGAGGTCAAGCGTGTGCTGACCGATGACGGAACTCTTTGGCTGAACATTGGCGACGGCTACACGAGCGGCAATCGCGGCTACCGTGCCCCGGACAAGAAGAATTCGGCCCGTGCGATGGATGTTCGCCCCGACACTCCCGAGGGCTTGAAGCCGAAGGACTTGATCGGCATTCCGTGGCGACTGGCGTTCGCATTGCAGGATGATGGCTGGTATCTGCGCAGTGATATTGTCTGGCATAAGCCGAACGCCATGCCCGAGAGCGTCAAGGATCGCCCGGCTCGCTCGCATGAGTTCCTATTCATGCTTACCAAGTCGGAGAAGTATTTCTACGACTGGCAGGCCGTGCGAGAGCAGGCAGACGGTGGCGGCCTGCGCAATCGCCGCTCAGTCTGGCATGTGAACACCAAGCCTTTCGCTGGCGCTCATTTCGCCACCTTCCCGCCTGACCTGATCCGGCCTTGCATCCAGGCATCGACCGAGCCGGGTGATTACGTGCTTGATCCGTTCTTTGGGTCGGGAACGGTGGGGCTTGTGTGCCAGGAGGAAAGCCGACAGTACGTTGGAATCGAACTCAACCCTGAATATGTGACCTTGGCGGCTGGTCGCCTGCAAGGGCAGGACAGCAACGTGATAAGGATCGCTGCCGCATGACGGCCGCCAAGAAAATCAACTTCCCGCCGCCAAAGCTACAACTCGGCTTTGCCTTTGCCCTCAAACGATTCAGAGGCGTCTATCTGCAAAATGCGCTGCTGGAAACAGTGCGTGACATGGACATTGCCGAGTTGGACAAACAGCTTGCCGAGTATGTACCGGCGGCCGACCTGGCAACGCTTGCGAAGTACGGCTTGCGGGCTGAACTGTTGTTTGCCGTGCCGGTCGTGCTTGAGAAGAACCCCTACCTGTTGGGCTATTACCGGCTGCTGATGGGCTACAGCCAGAAAGAGTTTTACGGTAGCGACAAGGGTTTCGGCGTTGGCTACTTCAAGGGCATGGAGCAAAAAGGCAAGGCCAGCAAGGCCGCCGCCACCGACCTTCCCGACTTGTGTGCTGCCTTCTGCGAAACAGCATCGGCGCTGCTGGCCGGTGTCAGCCACCTGCGTGTCAGCCGCGAGTTGCTGGACGACCTTACCCTTTTGACCGTTGGCCCGCAGCTTCGTGGAGGTGCCAACAATCAGCGCGGAACAGATGGAATCGTCCTGGTGTTCGAGATCATTCGGGAGATCGTCGCCCATGCCGCCGCCGAGGTGCGGGAAAGTGCCATTGAGGTGAACAGCGCCACAGGCCGGCCCTTCCTGATCGAGTTCGCGCCAGACCCAGACATCATCATCCGCGAAGAGATGGCGCATCAGCATTACCGTAATGTGGTCGCCATCGAGGTCAAGAGCGGAACGGACGTGTCCAACATCCACAACCGCATCGGTGAGGCCGAGAAGAGCCACCAGAAGGCGCGGCAGCGCGGTTTTACCGAGTGCTGGACAGTCGTAAACGTTGCCCGCCTGGACATGGTAAAGGCCCGCAGTGAATCACCATCGACCGACCGCTTCTACTCGCTCACTGCCCTCTCGCTCAGGGCCGGCGACGAGTACGACGATTTTCGTCGTCGGGTGCTGTCACTTACGGCGATCCCGGCAGCGCCCACGATGCTCAATTGCGATGGATAGAGCGCAACGAAACCCATCCTACACTCACTTACGCTTCCTGAACATGCAGGGCAGCAATTGCAGCCTTCGGGTCGGTAGCGACTATCTTCAATAGCGCACGTGCCGGACCGGAGGGAACCGTCCTTTTCTGTTCCCAGTTCTCCAGTGTGCGTTTTGATACCCCGATGAGCCGCGCGAATTCGGCTTGTGAAACAGAAGCCGATTCACGCAAGGCTTTCACGTCCGGCGTTTCTATACGATGCTCCTTTACGTCAGGAACATCCTCGCCACGCATGTAACGCCCAGCATCACGGATGCTTTGCATCAAGTGACCGAATACCGTTTCATCCATTTCCAAACTCCTTCCGAACCAGCTTGACCAACTCCTTCATCTGCTTATCGCTCAAAGTATCCATAACGTTCTTCGGGTAAGCGAAAATCAACAAGCACAAAGAAGTCGATGCGTGCCAGTAGTAAATTACCCGCGTACCGCCGCTCTTTCCGCGCCCAGAAAATGCCAAACGCATCTTCCGCAAATCTTCGTCGGAAAAGGACAGCAGTTTTTGAAAGAGTGACAGTTCAACGAAGAGCATGATTAAATACTATACGCTTAAAGCGTATAGTACAACTTCAATGATTTGAACTGTGACAACATTTTCTGCCCAAACACTCACCCCTCCTCCCCGGCATCCCCATTTCCAAACTGCATCATGTGCAGCTTCGCGTAATGCCCGCCTGCGGCAAGCAGTTCTGCGTGGGCGCCGCGTTCAACGATACGGCCACGATCCATCACCAGGATCAGGTCGGCCCGTTCGATCGTCGATAGCCGGTGGGCAATGACCAGCGTGGTGCGGCCACAAGTAGCGCGTTCGAGTGCATTCTGGATGTGCCGTTCGGATTCGCTGTCGAGCGACGAGGTTGCTTCGTCGAGAATCAGGATGGGGGCGTTCTTGAGCAATGCCCTGGCAATCGCCAGCCGCTGGCGCTGGCCGCCCGAGAGCGTGACGCCGTTTTCGCCGATCAGGGTATCGAAACCCTGCGGCAGTTTGTCGATGAATTCGCGCGCGTTGGCCGCTTCGGCGACACGTTCCACCTCGCCCCTCGAAGCGGCAGCGAGTTCGCCATAGGCGATGTTTTCCGCCACAGTGCCGTTGAAAAGCGTCACCTGCTGGGTGACGAGGGCGATATGGCGGCGCAGGTTGCGCAGGGTGTAATCGGCAACATTGATGCCGTCGATCAATATCTGACCGTGCTCGTGCGAGTAGAAGCGTGGGATCAGGCTGGCAAGCGTCGATTTCCCACTGCCGGAGCGGCCTACGAGGGCCACCATCTGGCCGGGCGCAATCTCGAAATTCAGGCCGTCGAGCACTTTTTGTTCATGACCAGGATAGCTGAAGACGAGATCGGCTACAGCTATACAGCCTTTCACCTGTTCACGTTCGATGATCCCGGTGTCACGCTCGGCTGGCTCGTCGAGTTGGCTGAAAACGCTTTCGGCCCCGGCCACGCCCTTCTGGATGGTCGAATTGGTTTCCGACAACTGACGGATCGGTTTGGGCAGCAATGCCGCCGCTGTGATATAGGCCACGAGTTCGCCAGGACTCGATTCGCCGCGCAGCCACAACACCAGGAACAGCACCCCGGCCATTGCCGTATGGATGATCAGTTGCAGAAGCGGCGTGTAGGTTTCCACCGTCCTGATCATGTTCAACTGCTTTTTCGTGTTGTCGCGGCTGGCTTGCAGGAAGCGCGCCGATTCGTATTCCTCCCCCCCAAAACCGCGCACGACTCTGTAACCATGGATAGTCTCGGAAGCAACGTGGGTAACGTCCCCCATTGCTGCCTGTATCTTGTGGGCCTGCTTGCGGAACTTGCGGCTGGCCTTGCCGACCAGCATGCCGAGCAGCGGCATGATTGCCACCATCACCAGGGTCAGCTTCCAGTTCATCCACAACAGATAGGCGAAGAGAAAAATCGTTGTCAGCCCTTCGCGGATCATGACCTTGATTGCCTCGGTCGCCGCCCCCGTGACCATCGTAACGTCGAAAGTGATGCGTGAGACCAGGTGGCCGGAGTTGTGGTTGTCGAACCAGGAATTCGGCAACCGCAGCAATTTATCGAACAGGGCCAACCGCAGGTCATGTACCAGCCCGAGCGAGACCCTGGCCAGAAAATAGTTGCCCAGGAAAGAACCCGTCCCCTGCCAGATGGCAATGGCGACAATCATCAATGGAACCGCCATCAGGTCGAGACCATCCAGGAACGGTATCTCTTGCAAAACGCCCTTGTCCGCGCCAACAAGGCTATCGACGAAATACTTGAGCACCCCGGCCAGCATCGGCTGGCCGGATGCAAATACGATGAAACCGATAATGCTGATGAAGAACAGCCCCAGATAGGGGCGCACATAGCCGAGCAGACGAAAATAGGTTTTCAGGCTGGAAGTAGTGGGCATTCAGGGCTGCTCTGATTCTTCTTCAGATAATAAAGGCTGTTCCCGCAGGCGTTCGAGCAGGCGGCGCATCGCGGTTCCGCGATGGCTGAGCGCGTTCTTATGCGTGGGGTCGATTTCGGCTGCGCTTTTCCCCAGTTCAGGCAGCCAGAAAAGCGGATCGTAGCCGAAACCGCCCTCACCGCGCGGGGCATCGAGGATAAACCCGTGCCATTGCCCATCGGCAATTAAGGGGCAGGGATCATCGGCGTGACGGACGAGAACGAGGCAGCAGTAATACCAGGCACCCCGTCCACTTCCCGGCACGTTCAACAACTGTTCAAGCAAAAACTGATTGTTGCGTTCATCGGACTTGGGTTCCCCGGCGAAGCGCGCCGAATGCACTCCGGGCGCCCCGCCAAGCGCCGTAACGCACAAGCCGGAATCGTCCGAAATGGCGGGCAGGCCGGTGACGGCGGCGGCGTGGCGCGCTTTGACAAGCGCGTTTTCGATAAAAGTAAAATGCGGCTCTTCGGTTTCATTCACCCCAAGCCGGGCCTGCGGGACGATTTCCAGCCCAAGCGGCGCGAGCAGGGTTTGCATCTCGATCGTTTTCTTGGCGTTATTGCTCGCCAGTACCAGTTTCTTGCTCATGGCAGGCTCATGGCGAGCACTGTGCGCTGGCAAGCGACGATCTGGGCAATACCGTGTGATGCCAAATTAAGCAAAGTATCGAACTCAGGCCGCGAGAACGTCCGTCCCTCGGCTGTCCCCTGCACTTCAACGATACCGCCAGAGGCCGTCATGACCACATTCATATCGGTGTCGCAGGCGGAGTCCTCGCCGTAATCGAGATCAAGCACAGGCTCGCCCCGGACGATGCCGACCGATACCGCCGCGATCAACTCGCGCTGCGGATGGACAGCAAGCTTCCCGGCGCCCACCAGCCGGGCGAGCGCGTCATGCACCGCCACACAGGCCCCGGAAATGGACGCGGTGCGCGTTCCGCCGTCGGCCTGGAGTACATCGCAATCGACGATGACCTGGCGCTCGCCAAGCGCATTGAGGTCGATGGCCGCACGCAGACTGCGCCCGATCAGGCGCTGAATTTCCTGGGTGCGCCCGCTTTGCTTGCCCCCGGCAGCTTCACGTGCGCTACGGGTATGGGTCGACCTGGGCAGCATGCCATATTCGGCGGTAAGCCACCCCCGCCCCTTACCCTTGAGGAACCTTGGCACGCTTTCTTCGACGCTGGCAGTAACGAGCACCTTGGTATTGCCGAATTCGACCAGTACCGAACCCTCAGCGTGACAGGTGTATCCGCGCGTAAAACGGATAGGGCGAAGTTCGCTCGACGCGCGCGAATCGGAACGTCGGAAAGTTTGTGGCACGTTCATTTGCTGAATTTCTGGATCGCGGTGTTGATTTCCTGGATGGCCTGCTCAATGTCGTCATCGGAGAGATCCATGTCTCTCGCCGAGGGGTGAATCCGCTGGAACGAGTCCAGCCGGGTCGTAAATCCGGTCATCGCCATGGTTTGTGTCGAAATTATGTGGGTAAGATCGATGTTGTCGTCCTCGCCTTCACGCCATACCATCGCGATCAGGGACAGGTTATCGCAACGATCCCCGGCAAAGGACTCTGCTTCGGAAAGCAGGCTGGGCACTGAAATCATCGGGGTTTCCCGGCACAGGCCGCGCAACACGCCTTCATTGCCCAACGGCCCCCAGACACCATCCGTGCAAAGCGCCAGGACGTCCCCGCTTTGCAATGGCGTACGGCGCGAAAATTCGATTTGCGGCACATGGGTTCCGCCCAGGCAGGAATAGACACGGTTTCGGTTCGGATGGACGGCGGCGCTACGCACGTCGAGCAACCCCTGATCCAACATCAATTGCACCCGCGAATGATCATGTGTCTGGACATGGATGCGTCCATTTCGCAACAGGTACAGGCGTGAATCACCCGCGTGCGCCCAATAGGCAAACCCATCCTGGACGATGCAAGCCACAATCGTGGTGCGTGGGGCTTCGCGCAACCCTTTTTCGATGGAGTAATCGAGAATGGCGTGATGGGCCATCGTGATTTCACGTGACAGGAACAGCCCTGGATCTGCCAGCATGGGCTGCGCCTCGCGCTGAAAAACATGCGTCAGGTATTGCACGGCAATATGCGCAGCAACCTCGCCATGCAGGTGCCCGCCCATGCCGTCGGCCAGAACCATCAGCAGCGAGTCGCGCGAATAACAATGCGCGATACGATCCTGATTGGTCTTACGCTTGCCAATACGGCTTTCCTGGAAAATGGTGAATTTCACGATAGTTTTCCTCAGCCCTTACCAATGGACGACTTGATTTTCGAGAAGAAATTACCAAAGCGTCGCTGTGGCGCAGATTCCGTGCGCAACGGTTTCTGGCCCAACTCCTTCTGTAAGGTGTAAACACTTTGCGGGCGTTCCAGCGGATCGAGCCTCAAGCACCAATCGACCAGTTCAAGCAGTTCTTCGGAATATTTTCCAGCATGAGTTTTGGATAATGGAATAAACATGTCTTTCTTGACCCGCTCATCCGAACGTAGCGGAGCGGAACCGACGACACAGGCATGCATGCTCGCCCCCACACTGTAAATATCGCTCCACGGCCCAAGCCGTTCACGATCCGTATAATGCTCGGGCGAAGCAAAACCGGGCGTATACATCGGTTTGAGCATCGCCTGCTCCTGTGCCAGCGTCTGCCGCGCCGCGCCAAAATCAAGCAAAACCGGCGTACCATCGGCGCGCAGGTAAATATTCGATGGTTTGATATCGAGATGCAACAGTTTATGTGCATGAACCTCGCGCAACCCGTTAAGCATGCGGATAAATACGTTGCGGATGAACCGTTCGGACACCTGCCCGCGATGACGCTGAATGTACTCATGCAGGGTACGACCCCGCTCAAACTGCATTACCATGTAAACCGTACTGTTTGCGCGGAAAAAGTTCAGCACCCTGACCACATTCGGATGCATCAGCCGGGCGAGCGAGCGACCCTCCTCGAAAAAGCACTTCATCCCATAGCGGAAGGCCGGAAGGTTATCATCCGGTACTTGCGGCTCGATCTCACCAGCCTTACGCAAAGCTAGTGAGTTAGGCAAATATTCCTTGATTGCTACCGGCGTACCATCAGTATCATAGGCTAGGTACACAATGGAAAAACCGCCCAGTGAGAGCTGGCGCTCGATTCGATATCGATCGAGTTGAAACCCAGTAGGCAAAGCGCAGTTTACTTGAGACGGCATCTTGTGAACGCCAGAACTTGTGTGAGAATGTTTTACGAGAGTCGGCAGTTTAGCCGATAGAGGCCGGTTTCCGGCATATCTTTGGGGTCATTTCCATGATTTACAGCATGACTGGCTTCGCAACATCGAGTCGGGAGCTTAATGGTGTCAGCATCCACCTTGAATTACGTAGCGTCAACTCGCGATATCTCGACTTAAGTTTTCGCATCTCCGACGATCTCCGTGCTACCGAACCGAGCCTGCGCGAACTGATTTCCGCCCGACTCACGCGTGGCAAGGTCGAATGCCGGCTTAGCCTGCAAACGCTTGTCGACGCGCCGCGCGCGTTCGTGCCCAACGCCACCCTGCTTGCCCGTCTGGCGGCCACTGAAACCGCCGTGCTGGAGCAGTTCCCCAACGCACGCCCGTTGTCCGTATCCGAATTGCTGCACTGGCCGGGCATACTCGTCAATGACAGCCCGGGGTTCGAGCAATTGCAGCCTGTCATCACCGAACTTGCCAGCGCCGTGATCGACGATCTCCTGGCCGCACGCCGGCGCGAAGGCGAGAAACTGACAGCGATGATCCTTGAGCGGATTGCCAAAATGCGCGAACTCACCGCCGTTGCCGCCCCCCGCATCCCCAATATCGTCGAAGAATACCGTGCCCGGCTCACCCGCCGCCTGCAAGAAGTGCTCACCACTGCCGACGAAGAGCGCATCATCCAGGAAACCGTCCTCTACGCCTCCCGCATCGACGTTGCCGAAGAACTCTCCCGCCTCTCGGTCCACGTAGACGAAATCGATCGCATCCTCGCCACAGGCGGCGCATCGGGCAAACGGCTCGATTTCCTCATGCAGGAACTCAACCGCGAAGCCAACACCTTCTCCTCAAAATCCCCATCCTCTGAGATCACCGGGATAGCGATGGAAATGAAAGTGCAGATCGAGCAGATCCGGGAGCAGGTGCAGAATATTGAGTAGGGTTTCAGGGGGTATCAGGTGGTTTTGAAAAAGCCGAAAAATATCGGATATTCAATGTTTTAAGGTTTTTTCTCGTGTCGTGTGGTATCAGGTGATTTCAGCGTAGCGCATGATGGGTGTGGGTGAAATTGTGGGGGAAATTTCCCCTGCGGCCTTTGGGCCGGATTTACCCCACAGATATTCATTCAGCACTACGAGAATCGCACAATGACAAGGGTTGTAACCGACAAGACGCTGCGCGCTTGGTTGCGTGCCGCGCCCATCGATCGAGGCATCGGCGATGGACTGACTTTTCTTGCTACTGTTATTGGTGCAGCCAGCGGAAAGGCTTCCTGGATACTGCGCTACCGCTTCCAGGGAAAACAGCGTGATGAGGCATTGGGACGCTATCCGGACATCTCACTGAAGGAAGCACGAGAACTTGCGCGCAAGCATAGAGGACGCATTCAGCAGGGAATCGACATTGCTGCCGAAAGGCGTGCTGCCGCCAGACAGCAGGACACGGTCGCCACGCTTGCCCAGGCATGGTACGAGCGGCACATCGCCAGCACCTACAAACATCCAGAGGTCGTGCTGCGTGTCATCCGTCGCCACATCGATCCGGTGATTGGCATGTTGAACATCGAAGACGTTCGTCCCATGCACATCGACAATGTCCTGACCCGGATCGTCGAAGCGGATGCTCCCACGATTGCCAATGATGCGTTGCGCTACCTGTTCCGCATGTTTCATTTTGCCTTAAAGCGCAAATGGATCGAGACCAACCCGGTCTCGGGCTTCGAGCTTTCCGATGCAGGCGGAACCGAAGCCCCCCGGCAGCGTTGGCTGAATCAGGCCGAACTCGGTGCATTCGCCAAGGCTATGAACTTTGGACGGGAGAATGAATTGGCCGTCTGGCTGCTGCTGGCGCTGTGCGTGCGCAAGATGGAATTGCTGGCGGCGAAGTGGTCGGAATTCGATCTGGAAAAGGGCGTCTGGTCGCTGCATCCATCCCGCACGAAGAAAAACCATCCCATTGATATTCCGCTTGCACCCCAGGTGCTGCGATGGCTGGAGGAGGTGAAGGTGTTTTCATGCGGCAGCGAATACCTGTTTCCCGCCCGTCGGCGAGTCCGCGTGAGGCAGGGTACTCCCAGGAGAAATCGCTTCGATCATGTTTGTCCGGACACGTTGAATGTTGCGTTGAGGCGTTTGCCGTTGGCCGACATCGAGCATTTCACCGTACACGACATGAGGCGGACTGCGCGAACCCACATGGCCGCGCTCGGCGTGGATCGGTTCGTGGCCGAGCGCGCCCTGAACCACAAGGTGCGCGATGTGGAGGGGGGTGTATAACCAGTACGATTATTTTGCCGAGCGTAGGGAGGCGCTGGGGCGGTGGGCTGAAATGTTGGAGGGGATCGGCAATACCTCAAAAATCTAACTTGGATACAGTTGAGGCGGTGCAACTGCCCCTACCTTTCTCGCACAAGATAGCTGTCAAGAAAGACAGTGGGTATCACCTGATGGCGTGGTAAGGCGTCACACGGAGGCGTGTTTCGGCGTTGCCGTCAGGCGCAGGCCGAGGGCGTTGCAGATTTTGTAAATGGTCTCAAATTGCGGGTTGCCGCCTTCGGAGAGAGATTTGTATAAGCTCGCACGGGTCACGCCAGCCTTGCGGGCAACCGCGGTCATGCCACGAGCGCGGGCGGCAGTGCCAAGGGCGTGAATGAACTCCTCTGGGGTACATTCTTCTGCCGCTACCGAAAGGAATTGCTGAATATCTTCTTCGGTCTCGAGCAGTTCCGCGATGTCAAGGCGGGATGTTTTAAGGGTCATGATTTAGTCCTCCAGTTCGTTCAGCATGGCTCTGGCGCTGGCGATATCGCGGTTTTGCGTGTCTTTGTCCCCGTCCGCAAGCAACAGCACGATGGTGTTTTTGCGGATCTTCCGTGTGGTCAATCTCGTATATCATAATTTTTATTGTATCCCACAGGAGACAAAATAAAAGGATTGCCTGTGTGTTCCGCTTCACAATGATCGTGTAACGTAAATAGGTCACAATGGAGGGGCTTGGGCGGTGGGCTGGAATGCTGGAGGAAATTGGCAATGCTTCGCTCAGGTAAAAAAATCCGATTCACACGCAACGAAGTCGACGAATTCCGAAGAATTGGCGTCGACCTCACCGGCGTGAAAACCGAGGCCGATCTCGAAGCTGTGTTCACCTTTTGGGCGAATACGCTTGCCGATGAACGGCCGGATCTGTTGGAAAAGATAGCCCGAGGGCTGGCTGAGGCGAAGAGGTTGAAACTTTCCGTACAAGCTGACCACCCAGATAAGCATTGGTAATCTGAGTTCTCCCGTGGCCCAGGCTGGTAGCAATGGCTTGCCGCGCCAAATGGTCGATTGCTGGATCAACCGGCTTCCCTCCGGCCACAGGGGGACGCTCTCCCGTTATCGCTTCGTAGTCTTCGGCTGCTCCCTGATGACGCAAGCCATGAGGCGTGACGCCGAGTGCTGCGCGGGTAATGCCGTGACGCTCCATCACATAACGCAGGCGGCGCAACGCCTGTGTCAGATCAAGGCGCGGATCGGAAACACTATCCTGTTTTCCCACTGCAACCCGGCGCGCGAAATCAATGGCCACCACGCGCGCCGGGCTGTCAATCGGGATCATGCGTTCTCGCCCGCCTTTCGTCCCCCGGTGCGTGTCCAGATAGAAGGCCGCGCCGATCTCCGGCATCCGCGCCTGTGCTGTAGTCAGCACGTCGATGTGAGGCCGCAGCATCAAACTCTCCTTGAACCGAAGACAGAACGCCTGCATGAGCCGGAGCGATGCAGCAGCGTACTTGTCGTAGCTTTCCACTTCTGCGATCACCGCTTCCACCTCAACGCCTTGCGCGCGCCATGACTTATCGGCCCCGCTTGCCAGCGAACGCCGGTAGAGCCGTTTGTCGTCGAAATAGGCATCAATCGACTTCATCAGCTTCGGTTTGCCAATCCAGCCCGTAAACGTTCTCATGAAACTGAAATAAGTCTGGATCGTCGCCGGACTCATCTGGCCCGCCTTCGCTTCGGCCTGCCAGTGTTCAGTGACGGCCCTCACGTGCCGACCGCTGAAAGTGCGCGGGTCGAGTTTGAAATGGCGCGGGTGATGGTGCAGGAAATCAAACAGCCAGTGGCAAAGGCGCGCACGTTCGGCCATCGTCTTGTGGCTCACACCCTTGTTCTTGGTGCTGTGTCGCCAGTTATCAGATGCAGCACCAGGGTGCTACGGTGCGGGTTCAAGGGCGTGTTTTCCAGCGTGGGCGCTTCGTAGGTACGAGCGCGTTTCCGGCCTTTGGGCCGTGGAGGTGAAACTGTCTTGCGGGATCGGTGTTGCATGATGTTGACCTCAAAAAGACGTTGAAGGAAAGCCTTTGCCAATGTTTTGCCGAAGAACGGCGCGGAAATTCTTAAAAGTGCTCGCCAGCCAGCACACCTCGCAGGTGTTGCGGCATCCGCATGGCGGATCACGTCTTCAGGAGACGCGAGGCAAATCCGGAGTCATCAACTCCGGCACGATGCTCATAGGCATCGCAACTCTTCCCCCCACCGGCTCGCTTGGCTACGCCCGTTCCGCAACGGGCGCGCGAGACCGTTCACATGGCCGTGTTGCACGAAACAACACGGCTGGCTGAATCCAATGGGTGAGTGTGGGAGGGAACTGATCGGACGCCTGACAGGGGCGTCATGCGTGGCTCAAAGGCTCACGGCGGACATCGTGCCCGCGACTGCCTCAAGGGGCAGCCGACGGACACGTTATGCTCAAGGCTCTAACTGGCCTTGTGACATTGGCGGTCTAGCCGCCATCGCGCGGAGAGTGCCGTCAAAAACGGGCAATCTTATCGGAGCACCGGTTTCCAGCCAACTTACGCCTTGCGTGGTGTGGCTCCCGCATTGCGGACAAGGTTCTCATAGGAACGAAGGGAAATCGCCGAGGCAGTAGCCCCGGTTCGACGGATGGGAAAAAACTCAGGCTGGCCTCGGAAGGCGCAGCCAAATCCGACACAACAGCTCGGAATACTTGATAGGCGGGTATCGACCGCTACGCCCTTGTTTCAAACCCTCGATGGGTTGTAGGCCAAGGGAGCCTTGGAACACGCCATTACTGTGCCACTGCGTGTACGCCCTTGCAAGCGCAAAAAATGCCAATTAGGACGCCATTTTCGCCGTTACCGGGGTTTTCGCCAGGGCTCGACACGGCTTCAACATACCTCTGGCTCCGAATCGATGAGGCGACTCAACTCTGTGGCGCTGCCGAGGGGGTTGAAACGTAAAGAATCCGCGAGAAGCTGGACAGGTCTTTTACTCATTGGAGAAGGATCATGTCCGACCTGCAAGCGATTCATGGGCGCATCGTTGACCTGCGCCGCCACGTCAATGTCCATCTGAAGGATTGTCGGCCTTTCAAGCCGAGTGAGCGGTACGAATTGTGGATTCGACTCAAGGATGGCTGCGAGCGCAAATTCACCATCAACACCCGAACCATGCCAGCCCGTCGCGGCCATGTGGTCAGCCTGATCGTCACGAGCGACAAGACACCTCAAGTACTGGGGCTGGCCAATTGGACGGTGCTCGATGGAGCCAACTACATCAGTACTGACCCTCCTTCGTTGCTGCGTCCATTGGATGCACTGGTACTGCTGATGTTCAGCGTGGCTCTGATGATGGTGTGGGGCGGTATTGGCGCGGTGTTATCTGTCCACGCAGGGATTGTCTATTTGATGGTGGCTGCCATCTTGCGGGCGAATGCGAGGATCTGGCGAACTGCGCAGGTGTATCGGGCAATTGATCTGGAAGCGAAGCGGGTTAATGGGTCTTGTAAACGGTTGCACTGAAATGCTGCTTGTTGAGGTCGGTGCTAAGCTGTTGCTGTTTTTTTCCAGGCGACAACCTCGCAAAGGTCATGTTCAACGAAACAACTCAACGATTCGCCGCAATTACTGATTCCGCAGAGAGAGTATCTATCCATTCCGTGAAGAAGTCGCGGCAGAATATTTCAATATCATTCTCCCGATCTCAAAAACAGCAGCTCGGCGATAGTCACCTACCTTGGAAAGTATTTCTCCGGTTTCTTTATGTTTGTATTCCTTGCCATCACACTCGACTAAATCGAAAATTCGGCTAGTGCTGAGGTCTATTACTTCAGTTGCAGTAACGACTCCCTCCCCTCCCAGAATACCTGCGGCGATCGAATGATTTCCCCCCTTTACAAATGCGATGCGCCACGGCAACCAAACTGAAACGTTATGGTTCGGGTATTGAGTCCAAACTCCTTGTTTTTTCCCTTCACCGATTGTCGCTAATGCTGAAACATAACAAGTTCGATGCCAAGGCGTTGAAAAAATGACATCAGAGCAAAGTTTTATTTCAAAATCCGGGGTTGGTTGCACCCAAAATTGAGAGATATTGATGAGTGATTTTATATCAAAAAAGAAAGTGCAATCATCAATCGGTGGCAGAGCACAATGCTCTTTTCGCTCAGCTACCGAAAGAAGTTGTTCAGCTTGCAAAGGGGCAAGTAGTGCTTTCGTAAGGCGAAAAAAAGCCAAAGGATCTTCCTTTGATATATCTTCAGCAATTTTCATTATATTGTTAAAATTTATTATTTCCTTAGGGAAACTCTGCACAACCCTTTTTCTGGATTGCTTCGTCGCTTTGATCCTCGCAATGACTGAGCAGGAAGGTCAATAGATTCAACCAATACCGTCATTGCAAGCGAAGCGAAGCAATCCAG
>Ga0123354_10009586_pt1 | contig 14851 bp, 11 predicted proteins | sample TergutLab28metaG_2_FD_97872 | JGI IMG/M metagenome (GOLD analysis project Ga0123354, IMG submission 97872) | Labiotermes labralis P4 segment gut microbial communities from Petit-Saut dam, French Guiana - Lab288 P4 | ecosystem: Host-associated > Arthropoda: Insects > Digestive system > Gut ...
GAGTATATACCGTGTTTAAAATATTCAGTACCTATATTTGTTGAATAAATATATAAGATGCAACTTTAGAGGTTAGCGGTGCGGTACGACCACTATAATTGACATTAGGCGTCAAAAGGTTAAGATCCTTTGCTCTTTATTGGAAAGTGGTATTTTACTGTATCCGGTCATAACAAAGGTTCATAGCCGGTATGCTAGGCATGTGCCGTGTGTTTGACGTTAATGCACGGTAGTCACAGTGCATTTAGTGGATGGTAAGATCCCCTTTGTCCCGGTTTTACTGGGACAGTCTCGGCTTTATAGGTTTTAAAGAGATGTGTCCCGCATAATTCGATTCGGCACGTCAAGTGCTCCGGGGTTTTTAAGGCCAAGAATACATTTCTGACATTGCTTACGAACAATTCTATTATCGCCACAGTGAGAGTAAACATCTGTAGGATTAGGACAACCAACAGCCAGCCATTAAAGAGGAAGGAATAGGAGAGTGATGGGAAAGTGTGTGGATGAACAGAGTTTGGTCAGCGAGTGCGATGGATGAACGATGTATCAAGACATACCGTCAACTGAACTTATTTGAGTAGTATTCCTCTTATTATTTCATTGTTCGTATCTGCTTTCAGCGGTTTATCTGCGTTATTTCGTTAATGAATTACCCTGTTTTTTTGGTTGCGTGAGAGTTAAAATTTTTGTGTTCTACCCTCCCCCAACCACCAATATGTTATTATGTGTCACGATTTTTGCTTTCTCAAAAATGTAATTCCTGGTAGTTGAACACGTAACGTATTTCTACTGCGGTCAGGGCCGAAATGTGCGGCCTGTGCCTCATCCCGGCCACCGAGGCTAGTACAAGAATGCCCGACGTGTATGTTCTGCGGTGGAATTACGAAACGAAGGGTAAACATCCGACAGAAAACAAATCGGTCTTCCGACGGCACCGAAATCGCTATTTGGAAAAAGTTACAGGAAGTGTGAAACATAGCAGGAAACACGAGATTTTGGCCGCTGGGTACGTATTAATTTCGGTATTGATACGAATAATCAGTTTAATATTTCTTGTTAGCTGTACGTGACGTAAGAAAATGCAGAAGTTTAATTTCCAGTTTAAAGGTGTATAGAATTTATACGAAGGTGTGGTACACCAATAGAAACCGGTAGACGATTATGGTCAGTGCAAAAGCACCATGAATTGCTCTCAGGGTTAGGGAGAAATGACGTTACTGGAGAGAGTTCGTAGAGCGAAATTTCGTCAACAGAGTCGCTGTTCACCATTGGTGCAGTGATAAAATTTGGGGTTACGCCCCGAAGTACCGAAAAATTGACTAAAACAAGTTAGAAATATTACCTGCAAGCATCGGTAACATCGTTACATACGCTGTAATGGAGGCTAAAGCATGGAGCTATACATCCATTACCACAAACGCCCATATGTTTAATAAGTGACAGTGGGAAAACTAGCATTTGTCTTGCCTTTATTTTCGTTTGATATAGATGATTCCAAGGCATTACTTTTTGGTGGAGTTTTTGGATAAGTGAATTGACACTTGATGAGCCAAGCAGGGTATGTGCTTCCATTATAAAATTTCAAATGAAAAACTGTTGTAATGTGAATCTGTATAGAGTGAGGACTGATTGCACATTGCATTAAGAGTACCCCAACTCAGAATTCATGTTTAATTAGAAGTTTTAAACTCATTGTATATGGAAAGGTGATGAAAATATAAAAATGATGTCTTGCAGTTGGTAATGACAGTGATGGCTGTTGATAAGTGTTATTTGTTGTGGTCTTTATTTGGTCTTGATATGTGATATTAATTGTGATTTCCAAATGCAAGTTTTGCTGCAGGAAGGTTGATAATTATTGTAAGAAGTAAGGGCTGAGATGGGGGCACGCATTGACACAGTTGGTCGAGGCAATGTGTTGTTTTGACTCTGGATTGTGTCATTGGCTCTGGGATTGACTGAGCCTCTAACAGAAATGAGTATCTCCTGGGGGGGTAAAGGCAGCCAATGCTCAAGGCTGACAACCTTACCACCTTCACGTGCTAATTGTCTAGAAATTATGGGAATCTCAACCTCCTGAATGGAGATTGCTTTACCCTTTAAGGGCTGAGATATCACTATTTTCATGGTGGTACTGAGTCATATAATACAAGATGTCTGTTACGGTGGCCACTAAATGGAAGACTCAGTAAAGGTTTGCTGCAGTAGAATTAAGGCACATTTTCAAGGCTGCATAAGAACTATGTGTTATCATCCTTGATGCTGGAATTATGTGCATTCCATTCTGAAGGACATCAAAATCAGGCACACTTTTCAGTGCTATATTACATTTTTATAACATTTTCCTATGCTGGGCTCTTTTTGACTTTAAGTTGCTCACTCCTCTGCGGTGATGTAACAAATTGAGAATTATGAATATTTAATCAGTGTGGAAAGATCCACTGTGGTTCAAGTTGTATGTAAGTTTGGTCGTGTATTACAGATCTTTATTAACAATGAATGGCATAAGTCATCATCAGGCAAGACATTTAAGACCTTTGATCCATCAACAGGCCAAGTTATTGCAGAAGTGCAAGAAGGGGACAAGGTAGGTTTCAATGTGTTTGTATCATTGGTTTGATATTTCTGTGAATATGGCATTTCATGAAGGAGCCATACATCATTGACTGGCAATGGCCAAAAAAGTATTAGCTATAAAACATTTATTTTTATAATAATGTGACTAAAACTGAAAAATGTTATGCATTTAACCATTTGAAGCATGAAATTCAGTTTTTAATATTTAAAAATTTAGTTTCTGTTTCCATGGGAAACATACAGTATCATCATTGCAAAGACAAGTTGCTTAATACTGTTTAGGGAAATAATGACTGTATATTCTTAGAATCATACAAAATACATAAATGCTCTGTGCAAGCACAATGCAGAGTTCTTTTAATACTAAAACTGGTTGTACACACTGAAATCATTGTTTTTCAAAGGGGTAAAATAAATATACAATACACTGATTTTAAGTAATCCATGACTGTGCATTAAGCTGACTGGATATGAAGATGAAACCAATAAATGCACATAAACATTTAAGAGTATCATATATCATATTATAAACATGGTAATCATCATACATACAATTTGGAAGTTATTATTTTGCTATTGTTCATTGGTTCTTGAAGTTTTTTAATAGATCCTTTATAAAATCTCCTCCCTGAGAATGGCCACAAGTATGGCTAAAAGATGTACATGTGGGATGCTTACTGTGTTTATAACAAAAGATACTCTTAAATGTTTATGTGCATTTGTTGGTTTCATCTCCATATTGAAGAAAGCACATTGCTTCCACTGTGGGCTGTTGTAAACATGGAATGAATCTCTGGTTCTATAAAAGTTGGTGAAGTTTGTGAGTAGTTCTAGGTTGCTTTTCCATGCAGTTACTTAATTGTATGCTTAAAACATTAAACTATAGGTTACAACTCTTAGAATTATTGAACATGTTTTTAAACTTTGAGTGTTTTATCAGAATGATATTTCAGAGTTCTGCTCACTTGTCAGAAACTATTGTCTGCTATTCCCACTCATAGTCCCCATTTAGTTTTGCGACAGTTGGGCAAAAACACATCAGCTGATGGCGAAGAACAAAATATGTATTGGCCAACTGATAGAGAATGGAAAGGAAGGTTTGGAAACCAAGTGCAGTGAGTAAGTGTAATATCTATTAAGATTGAACTAGAGATCAGAATTTTGAACCCATTTGTCTTCTAAATATCAGTTCAGTGCTGGCAGTGTTAGTTTCTGCTCATATGATGACAGTATTGCACTTTGATCAGGTAGGTAATCTTCTGCTGAATCTGTGTTAGCTTTGAGCGAACACAGCACATTATTTGGATTTTTAATGTTGCAATCAGAGAGTGGAGTGGGAATGGTGCCTTTATATTTAGTGTGTAGCTGTATTGAATTTACACTTGTTAAACTGGAAATTTTGTCTTCACAAATGAAACATGCACTTTTGTTTTGAAGCCTAAGAAAGGGTAATTCATAATGCATCATGATTGTCATAAGCTTATTTTTAAAGAAATCTATTAAGGATTTGCAGGCCAAAATTTTTATATGTAGACTGCATACACTTCATGGGCTTTGGGTTGAACATTCATGATGTAATATATATTTCATTCAGAATTCTTTTCACTGCCATAATGTTTTCTTTTTCTAAGAAAATTAATGCTAGTTCAGCCCATGCTTCAGTGTGTAGACCAGATGTTTTCATCCCAGCTTTTAGTCACATTAATTATTGATTTAAAAATATGTGTAATGTCTTGAGATTTTATGTGCTAATGGAAGTGACTTTGAAAATAACCATTGTCTGTTATGTGCTGTCTTGTTGTCTGGTGGATACTTAACAGCATTTCAGATGAAGCTGCTGCCCTCGTAATCAGTATAATCTACATGGCATCGAATGTCAGAAGATGATGTGTTCAGTCATATGGTCTTTGTATCATGTAACATGTCTCTGTCTGTAGTTGAAGAATAATATTTCCCAGTAACTGAACCTTGAGTGATTTTCTGAGCTGTTCAGTAACACAGTTACAGTTTTGCAGTTTATCATCATAATTTTGTGCAACTGTGATGATAATTTTTTATTGCAGGCTGACATTGATATTGCTGTGAAGGCGGCTGCTGAAGCATTCAAATTTGGTAGCCAATGGCGACGTACCGATGCATCAGGCCGAGGAGACTTGCTTAACCGGTTAGCTGATCTGCTTGATCGGGATAGAGTCTATCTGGCAGTGAGTGTTTGGGTGTCTGTAATGTATGATATATAAAACAAAGCAGTGGTATTGCCTTTAGTATGTTCTGCTGAATTTGAGGGGTTTATAGTATGGAGCGGAATTATTCCTGAGCAGTACATTTGATCCAGAAGACAAATGCATCACATCATGTATACAGAGTGGAATATTGCATAGGTAATGACTTGAACCTTTGGTAGATAGTGACAGAATAAAATTATGCTGCTGTACATAGGTAATTTCTCCAGTATCTGGAACAGTGTATTTATTTTATTGTGTGAGATGGACAGGCATTGTCCACTGGTTGTCATCCAAAGAAACAACAGGAGGTTGTAAGTAAAAGATGCAGTGGTTTTAAGTGCCTATATTTGTTGAAGTATTACACCTCAACCATTGCATTTAATGTTACAACTCTAATAAAGTATGGTAACTACATATTTTTGTACTATTGTTGATACCAGAACCACAAGCGTAACTTGCATTAATGTATGTAAATGTAGGCACTTGGAAGTACTGTGTGTTTTTAGGACACTATATTTTGTGTTATTTATGTGTGTATGTACAAGGTGTGTTATGGCAGATACCAAATCTTACTCTTGTATCTCTGATTTGAATTATCACTATGTGTACAATGAAATTCTAATTTTACAGAGTCTGGAAACTCTGGACAATGGTAAACCATACACTGCAGCTTATGGTTTTGATATACCAGCAGCTGCAAAAGTGCTACGTTATTATGCTGGTTGGGCAGACAAGAATCATGGCCAGACTATTCCAATGGATGGTGACTACTTCTGTTACACCAGGCATGAACCTGTCGGTGTTTGTGGTCAGATAATTCCATGGAACTTTCCAGTCCTCATGGCTGCATGGAAACTTGGCCCTGCCTTGGCAACTGGTAATAATGATGAATAAATCTTATTGAATTTATTTACCTAATATACATTGGGCAGGTGTTAGAGATCATTAGGTCAAGGTTATAAGGGGCTGGACCATAACAGGGGTGCCATTTACACCTGTGTGTGTACTGGGCACATATTTTGTTTGTTACAGGGAGTGGAAAAATTATTTTTTAGTGTGGTTTATAAAACAAGAAACAATGTAAATAATGGTAAATGATTTATTACTTGTAAGTTCTCTTCCTAACACATTTTTACCTCTCCCCAAATAGCTTTAGAGCAAGTGGCATGAATTTTATGACACAAGGTAGGGTGCTTTTGTTATTAGAGGTAATGCTGACTGTCATGATTTGACACATCCTTCTGTGACTTATATCAAGCTGGTGGACACACAAATTTTGAGACAATTGAGATTAGTTCTTCTGTATTCTTTTGGAAGTCTGTATGATGATTATAATAATTAAAAGTGATTTGCATGTTGGTGATGATAAAAAATTGTAATGTTTACTTCTTAATTTGGGTTTTGCATGACGTGCTTCGCAGAATCACATGAAATGAAGTTACTTCATAAGATGTTCATTCAACCAGTAGGATGCAGTGAGGTAAAGAGTAATTAAGACGGCAGGAAATTTGTAATCTATACTGCCAGAAAAAGAAGTTGACTTCATATGTGTATGGGATATTTTGAGTGGGACATCTCTGCACGGAGAATAACAGCTCCACATTTATGCATTGCAGGGAATGTTGTTATTTTAAAACCAGCAGAACAGACACCTTTGACAGCTCTGTACATTGCTCAGCTTGTCAAGGAAGCTGGATTTCCGCCAGGTGTTGTGAATGTTGTGCCAGGGTATGGTAAGGCAGGAGCTGCTCTGGTTCAACATCATGGTGTGGACAAGGTGGCATTCACAGGATCAACTGAGGTGTGTTTAATGGCTATAGTACATGTCTGGACAAAGGCAGCCTGCATTGTCTGACTCTGTATTGCAATGCTAGGGCAGTAAATCATTCCTTAACATCAGGTAATTCACAGAGTAGCAGGAGTATACCTGCAGAATATTTTCATGGAATGTGAAGTGCATATTATTAGGATCCTTCAGAAGCTTAGCGTTTGTAATGTTTTGCTGATAGTCTGTAGTAATTTTGTGTGTGTGGCCATGTTGTGCCCACTTGCTTTTTGCTGCAGTCAGTACAACTGTTCATTTGACTATATTTAAGACACATCCTTTGTGTACTTCCACAGTGTTAGAATCAAGTTTAACAAATGTTTTGAATTTCCAGGTTGGCAAATTAATTAAGCAAGGTGCAGGTCAGAGTAACTTGAAGCGCATTACATTGGAACTAGGTGGGAAGTCTCCTAACATTATCCTCAGTGATACAGATCTTGATTATGCAGTAGAGCAAGCGCACTTTGGACTTTTCTTCAACATGGTATGACCGAGCTCTGATTTATTCTTTAAAAGGGAAACATTAAAAAAGTCATTAATTGTATTAGTAGATGTGACGTTCTCTGTGTATGTGTTATTTTGGAATTTGTATTTCGAATTACTAGCTTCACTTGGCAACCAACCAGACTCTTGCATGTGTATGTAATGTTAGTGATTTTTTGTGCAGGTTGGTTTGTGGTTAACTTATTTTCTTCATTCTCTTGTTTATGGACTGGGAAAGGCCACATAAATGGTATGAAAGTTGGGTAACTTGATTCAGGTTTGAGGTGCTGGAACTGTTGATGTTGTAAATAATTAATAAATCTGATTTTGTTAAATTTATCACAAATATATTCCACATTGACTTTGTTTTCTTGAATTGTTTGTAATGTGTGACTTGATATTATAGTGTAGAAGTGAAAATTGCATAACATAATTAAAATGTTACCCATTTCACATTTCCTCCATGGACCTTTCATAACTGTACAGTTTTTTTTATAAATATTTTTTTAAAATGTGCCCATTTATAGTGGTATGTAGTATGAACATCATGAAATCATCTATTGGAACCAGTGTGTCTTTTGATAATGCAGGGACAGTGCTGTTGTGCTGGTTCCCGGACCTTTGTTGAAGACAGTATCTATGATGAGTTTGTGGAGAGAAGTTCTGTGCGAGCAAAGAATCGAACAATTGGCAGCCCATTTGACCTGTCAGTAGAACAAGGACCACAGGTAAGGACGTTGAAGGATAAATTTCTTCCTCCATAAAGGAAGAAAAGACTGAAGTCTATAAAAAAATAAAATATAATTCCTGCATACTTTAGCATGTTACACACAGTGTGTTGATTAATTTGTGAAACATGTATTTTCCTTCTTAATACAGTGGATGCTACTTGTAAGACGGTTTAATACAATGTGGACTTTAAATTAAACCCAAGATGTTAAGGTAAAGAATGTGATAAGTGGGGAAAAAAATGTGCATTGTTTCTTATCAACCAAGAAAGAAATACATGAATTGTTTGGCTGGACTGCTATGTTTTTTTTTAAAGGACAAATGCCTCCAAAATAAAAGCTCCAAAACTGTGTGCCTCGTGAAATGTAACACAGTGTGAGAGTTGGGCAATTGTTCAGGAACACATTTTATTTTTGCAGAAGATTTTTATTTTATTTTTATTCTATTTGCTGTTCAGAAATAAATCACACTGAATAATTATATCTGTTTGTGGTTTTTTGAATTTGTGAGAAACAGACACATGTTTGGCCTGTTTCTTTATAACCATATTAAACCATACCATATTAACGTATCTGTGAAGTTAGTCAGAAATATTCATGCGTGGTTGTCTGCTCTTGTTCTTTGTGACTTGCTCTGTTCTTGAGAGTGAACTATTATGTGATTGTGTGATAAAGATGAATAAAATCTTGGTTGGCAGTGTTTATGATGGTATGTAAACAAGTTTGCATAAAAAAGAAGTAGGGTATGAGAGTGTGGGTTGGTTTTGTGTGGCGTGTGATAAGGTCCAGTAAGAGGCTGCTGTGAACATGAGCCTTTGGATTATGTACAAGGTGCGTTTTTTTGACTGGCAAGAATGACCATTGTTTTGAATGAGGATTCTTTTCAATCATATTAATGTGTTAAAGTTTAAACTGTATTTTTGTAAAGTTAATTTTGTCTTCCTTGAATACAAAATGCTTGTTGCTGGTTGTTGTGACATGTTGATATTTTTCACTCTTTCTTTGGATACTAAGATTGGGATATCAAGTTTTACCCCTTTGTGAAGGTCAAGGACGGTTTTTGTCTAATGCAGCTATGGTCTTGCAGAACTATTGTGCATTAAAATGGGTAAGAGTCACAATATACTAGGGTTATCATGCTCATTTGATTTATGGAAAAAGTAAGTATGCTTTATAAATGATCTGCTTCTATTTGAAAATGCACAGGTGGATGAGGAACAAATGACCAAGATTCTTCATTTAATAGACTCTGGGAAAAAGCAAGGAGCTAAGCTGGTGGCTGGAGGCAGTCGTCACGGAGATAAAGGGTACTTTGTTCAGCCCACAGTGTTTGCTGATGTTCAGGATGACATGACTATAGCTAGAGAGGAAGTAAGAAATATTACATTTGAAGTGAATTCCTGTAGGTTTTCACTCATGTTTCATGAAACTGTTTTGTGGTCTTGGTTCATTTCAGTGCAATATATGCATAAGTAGAGTGGCATGAAATTATATGTTGACACCAGTGATTATGATGCAAAGTGATCTTAAATTTACTGACTTTTGTAGAAAATGATATTTTACATTTTCCTGGGAGGCTGTACAGACATTAATACTGTAGTAAATTAATAGTTACAGAACTGGGTAGTACCTGACATGGTATTCCAAAGACTTTGAGAGTACTATTCTATATTATTTATATTTCTTGTGTGTTTTGAGCATCCCTTGGTTGATGGGTCCCACACAAAACTTTTCTTTTGTATGTACGGTATTGTTAATGCACGATTCTGCTAGGTAGCATTTACACATTTTTAAAATTTAAATTTTTTTTTTAGGTTTCTGGATGAAATGTGGAGAATATTTATGCCTATTTTGAATAAAAGTTTGCATTGACTTTGGTTCATATTGACTTACGCTCTTTTTTTATTGTATTGGGCATCATCAGAATCTAAGATTTTGAAATGAAATGGAATAAATTTCCAGACCTAAATTAAGAAATGTAAATAAATTCATTGAGACTTTGTGATTGGTATTGTAGGGAGTGTTCTAAGGCTTATGTTATAAGTCAGCAGCTCCTCCATGTTTAGGCTTGGGTTCAATCCTGGACCAGTCCATGTGGAATTTGTGGTTAATGAAGTGGCATGGGGACAGGTTTTTCACAGAGTACTCTGATTTTCCACTGTCAGGATCATTCCAGCAATGCCCCATTCACATTGTAATCTATCACTGATAGTATGTGATCTTAGCAGTTGACAGCTTCATTGAAACACTTAAATAAGAGATGAGCTTTGGTCATGCACTTACAACTCTTCTTATTTGCAGCACTTAATACTGCAGAATATGTGTTTCCTTTTATTGCTTAGTGATGCAAAATATTAATTTTATCACCTTGGTACTTTAGTTATTTTTACTCTTTTTGTTTAGTATCCTTGGCCTTATAAATGTGAACCTTCCATATCCATATCTTCAATCATTGGCATGAAAGTGCCCTAGATTCCTTCTGTGAATGCATGTGTTTATAGGAAGTGATCTATTTCTTGCTGACTAGGAAAAGTCCATTAAGGAGGTGAAGGTCTGCAGTGAACTGTAGGGCCATAGAAGAAGGAGGAGAAGGAGTTAGTAGTTGTTGGTGCCTTGCTCTGGTTCAGGGGAACATACAAGCATGAACAGAAATTAATCTATTCATAAATAAATGCCAGTCAAAGCAAATGTAATATAGTTTTATTATTAAGCACTAATGATGTAATTTTGTACACACTAGAACTGGTTATTGTTTCTTGTAATTTACTGTATAGTAATAAGGTGGTAGGAGCAGGTGTTTGCCTCTTGCATAACACAAGCTTATACACACCGTAGTGGCATCAGTTATAAATGAACTTAAGCACTGTTCACTTGACATATTAACACTGTCTTGTGTATTATCGTCACCCTTATGGTAACACAATTGTAATTGCCCTTTGCAATATAACTGTAGAGCTGTATGTTGCAAACACACAAGCTATGCTGTTAACTATATGTGCTGTTGGCTTGGAGTTACACATGAACTCGCTAATATTGACACTGATAATATGCGCACAACACTTCCTATCAGTTAGACATATTTCAGATAACCTTTGTATTAGTATAAGTTGCAACCACCTCATGCAGCCTGAAATTTACATGTGTGGGTAAACACAGAGCCAATTGATGACTAATTACTGATAATATTAATACCACAATTCGTGGTGATTGTTTCACTCTAATGTACCCTGTGTACCTGTTTCCCTAGTATGGTTTCCCCCTTGCAAACTGCAGTTATTGTAGGATGGCTTCTCCCCTTTGAAGAAGACATGCCTGTACGCGTCTACTTGAGAGAGGAGTTGGTGGTCAGCTAACTAGCAAGCGACTCTACTCGCCCGCCTATCCTGGTTTGAGACAAAGAAAGTGAACCAGTTTGATCTGGAAAAAAAAACCCGCCACATAAGCAGGAGTGTTCTGGAACAGTCTCGTGACGATTACATCATCTACCTATGCCCTGGGAATGTTACGTAGGCATTAGGAAATGCACTAACATGATGCAACCCTTGGTAACAAATGCAAACTTGAAAATAATGCACAAAATTAACACAAAATTTAATCCTTGCATGAACAGTAGTAGTAGTAGTAGTAGTAGTAGTGGGAGTGGGAGGCTTCTTACGTAACTGAGCACAGTTTTTTTAAATGTAGTAGCCAGAAATGAAGTGTGAAAGGGTCAGTGTGTGTCTTCTTTGCATCGTGACATGAAGTTATGATAGAAAACTGCATTGGTAAATCTTCTCCATAATTACTAATGTTGACGATAATTAACCTTTTTGTGTTGGAATCAAGTGCCTGGGGTGCTCTGAAAGTGATGAAAATTAAAATGGCCACCATTACTTTGCTTGTTACTGGATTATGACTTCAGGCAAGTTCAGCACTGTATACACACACTGCACATTGTCTTTGGATGGCATTCAGTGTGAAAGGGTTAAACACAAAATTTAATTCATATTCCTTAATCTGGAATGTGACATGTAATTTATTTTTGTAGATCTTTGGACCAGTACAGCAGATATTGAGGTTCAAAAAGCTTGATGAGCTAATTGATAGGGCCAACAAGACAGACTACGGTCTGGCTGCTGCTGTGTTCACTAAGGATATAGACAAGGCGTTGCATCTGGTACAGGGAATTCGAGCAGGAACCGTTTGGTGAGTGTGTCAATATTATGCTCATTTTAAATGACATTCAAACAGAACACAGAGCCATACTTCTCCACATCAAAGACAAAGTGTGTTTCCTGCTCTCCTATGTGAAGGAGGAAGAGTTGTTTAAAGATATTCAGTGATAATGAGTGTACTTTAAACATTTGAGTACATATGAGATAACTGTGGGTCTGTGTGTGTTCTTTCAGTTTGACTTGAATGAATTCAGTGATTTTTATGAAACTTTGCTTAATCTTTATACCATTAAAGGCCACCTCATTTCTCTGTTTTTTTTAATCCTTACAAGCAGTAGTAACAACATGGTGGATGCACAGACTTGTTGCATGGTTTTGACACTAGTACTGCATATGTTAGGGTCTTGAAATGATGTAATAAAAGGGCTTGGACAAGTGGTTAACTTTTGTTGAAGTAATGTCATTTTAGAATGTGAGATAACAATATGGTAGCAGTATGGCAGTACAAAAATTTCTGTAGGTTTTGGTTTGATGGAGATAACTAACGAACCATTGGAGGGAAATCTGTGAAATTTTAAATAATGGTAGATCATAAACATATATATGTATATATGTTTTGGAATATTGTTTGTAAGACAACAGTTACAAATGTGTCAATGATGCAAAACTTTGAGGTTATCTCAGACATTCATTCATTCATTCATTCATTCATTCATTCATTCATTCATTCATTCAGAGAGAGAGAGAGAGAGACTGGAAATCTGTGCAGTAGGAAGGTAGATTTTGTGACTTTTTACTCTTCATGGTGATTTTTAAATTAGCGCTGTCCTGCATACAGGTTGATGTGATATGTGGGTATGGCAGTGCTTCCTGTATTGTAGTAATTTTCTTGAGCCTGGAGTATGTGTGAAAGTATTTTTCTGTTTTAATTTGTTCACAGGGTGAATTGCTATAATATACTGGGCTCTCAGACCCCATTTGGTGGGTTCAAGATGTCAGGAAATGGACGTGAGTTGGGAGAGTATGGATTGCAAGCTTACACTGAAGTGAAGAGTGTCATTGTCAAGATTCCACAGAAGAACAGTTAGACTGACAGACTGACTTCCTTGTCTTACTTGTTTAACTGTGGTATGACTGAAGAATTTGATAATGGAGTTTGGAATTAATTATGAGCTCTCATGCATGGAGCTGATACACAATTGTCTTCCAGAGTAATGTAACCAAAAGTGACATGCAATTTGTCCTAGTGTTCCTGTCTGCAATAATTGGGTATATAGTACATTGTTTTCTTATAACAGAGGTGTGGAAAGTTTAAGAATATAATACTTGCTGAAATAAAATAATGTTTTGACAATTCCAAGCCATGTGTAGCACTACAGCACAAGCTGAACATGGCTCAGACATATCTTACCATGTTTAAAATCAGTTAATCAGAAAGGTCCAAAGATTTATTTATAGTGTTTTTGTGTCACCACTACAAAATAAAAAGAGAATAGTTAATTGATATGAAATATTTACAAAATTCTCTGTAATGGAATATAAAACCTGTATGTCTCTAGTACTTAAGTACAAACAGAAGGAAAGTTAAGTGATTTTAAATATTTGTATTATTCTCTGTAAGGGAATGTAAAATGCGCTGTTGATGCCTGAATTAAAATATTTAGTAATCGTTGATAGGCCGTTGTTATGGAAATTAAAGCTTTGATTTAAATATTGTACTCGGTAACAAATTCCTCATGTTGTTGGCAGGAGCTGTTTCTTCATTAACAGTTTTATGACTTCAGTTGGAAGCGTGAATCATGTGGCAGCATTTCTCATCAACTTATTAGACTGCTGTGATTATGAGTCAATTTCAAAAATTCTGAAGGGTTAAGGAGGTGAAACAAAGTGTAAGTTATATAACATTTTTTGTATGTGTAGTGTATAGTGGCTAATAATGTGCAAGTCATGTTGGGATATTTTTATAGTGCCTAATTAATGAAGAACAAGTAATTGAAGTCCACCAGAAAGAAATATTTCGATATGTTGTTGCTTCTGATTTGGTTAGAGAAACATTTCTGATTAGGCTACATATTCAATTATGTGCTAGTTGTTTGAATGTTGTTATGTGTGTTCTTTTTTCTTTTTAAAGGCTTCTCTTTCTAAGGCCAGTGGAATAGAGCTAAAGTTCCTGTAATAACATATATTTTTGAAGGTGGAAATAACTGTTGCACTTCTTTTGGTATGTGAATATTGTAACCCATTTAACAATGACCCTCCTGTGTAATAAGATTTTTCCATCTTTGTACCATTAAATATTCCTTCATGGTTTCTTGCTTCAAGGATTTCAAGCTGCAGGGAGTAAACCAGCGTACTGGCTTGAATTTGGGTATGCAACACATAGCGTGTTTAGAGTAAGGACATTTGTTTAGTTTCTTTTGTAGGTCTACAGGTATGTGTGTGTGTTTGTGTGTGTGTGTGAGGGAGAAAAAGGGAATTGAATTGAACATTTTTTAATCTACTAGCAGTCAAGAATGTTAGGTACTCAGACTGAGGCAGACAGGATAATGTTTTGGTTACTAATGAAGTAACAGTAGTGATTGTTAAACTGTTTTACTCTGTCACAAATACATACTCCTCTTCCTCACATATGGAAAATGTATTGTACTGGATTGTGCCATGACTTTTAGGTATTTGGCTACTAATGCAGTTGTCATTGTGTCTGTCACTGTGGCTGCAATAATAATAATAATAATAAATATGTTTAAAAAGAGGTAGTGTTCAAAGCAAATTGCATGTAGGAAGCACATTTGACAACGACATTAAAGAACTGGACCCGAGAAAAGCATATAAGTATTTAGGTATAGAAGAGAGTTTTGA
>Ga0123354_10009587_pt1 | contig 14851 bp, 10 predicted proteins | sample TergutLab28metaG_2_FD_97872 | JGI IMG/M metagenome (GOLD analysis project Ga0123354, IMG submission 97872) | Labiotermes labralis P4 segment gut microbial communities from Petit-Saut dam, French Guiana - Lab288 P4 | ecosystem: Host-associated > Arthropoda: Insects > Digestive system > Gut ...
ATCTTTGTGCGTTGGTGTTTCGTTAGGGTTGTGCTTATTTGACCTTCTATCCCGATGCATCCTTCAGCGTGCATCCGCATACGCCACCAAACCAGCTAAACCACAACGTAACACCAACACACATCGAACCAGAGCAATACAACCCATGTAATAACTCAACAAATAAGTCACAAGCTCCTGAGAATGGATGTATTAACATCCGAAACATGTTGAGCATTAAATAATGAAATAAAAAAGCAAGTGACATCAAGTTGGTCTCTCTTTATTCAACTATCAAGGAAAGCTACACTTTACACGTTTGTAAATTTATTTCACTGTAGTCTTTCTGCTGCAACCATAACATTAAACTGTCAGTGTTGCATTACAAATGGCCCTCACACCCACACCACCTACAAATTTCCTGCTTGATGTAATAACTACTAAATTTACCAGAAAGTGACTGAAGATACCATTATTTGGTTCCAGAGGACCAGGGATAGTGTCATCAGTATGGAGCTACGGCTGCAGGCTGGATGGTGCAGGGTTCAAATTGTGGCAGGGGCAACAGATTTTGTCACCTTCAAAATGTACAGCCTGGCTCTGGGGTCCACCTAGCCTCCTCTGAACTGGGTACTTGCGTTCTTTCTGGGGGTAAAGTGGCCAAGGTGTGATGTTGATCGCCGACCTTCAACTAGCACCAAAGTTAAGAATGAGTGGATTTATACATCTGTATGCCTTCATGTTATGGACTGGGACAACTGTATCTTTTTACTTGCTTGCAGTAAGTCCCTGATGTTAATAAGTGTTTGCCCCTTAATGTCCCACGCTAAGTTTCACACAGATGCTAAAGCATATGTAACATTATAATTGTGTATAGTGTATTCTTTACACTTCCAGATAGCAAACATGAAGTAAGATGGTTCGAACTGAATAGTCATAAGCATTTCCGACTTTGATCCCCTCTTAAATTCATCGCCACAGTCTTGATCTGTTGCCAAATTCTCACATGTATCATAGAACCTTTCTGTTACTCTTCATGATCTTTTTGTTTTTGCACAGTAAATTAACATAATCAGCATAGACCACATGTTTACGTGTCCGTTTAATACTAATCCTCACGGTTTTCTTGGACCTTCTTAATGGCGTATGTGGCAGTAGAGGTCTAATACATTGACAATAAAACATCTTGTTTGAGGTCATTCTGCATAGGAAATTGCTTTAATATTTCAATGCTGTTTTTCTTTTTTCCTAATTCATCAATTTAAATATTGTGAGTTGGCTTATATCTGCACATCCAGTACATGTCTGAGCTCATGTTTTCTTGTAATGTTTAAATAAATGGTTGACATATTTTCATTTAAAGGTACAGAGTGTATAATATCCAGGGAAAAGAGTTCACAGAATGAGTACAGATGCAATTTTCTGTACATGAGTTTTGAGCATTGTCTGTTGAAAGAATCTGATACCCTTATTGGCTTGAACCTTTAAAAGACTCTGTTCACATTCATTGCACATACAAAGCATGTTTTAAATTTCAATATATATAGTTCAGCAACAAAGAAGTTTGCTGCACTGTCAGACATGCCAAATAATCTCTTGTTTTATTTTCCACACAATGCTGTTTATTTCAAAATTTTATCTTATTAAGTTCAGATAATACTCATGTTTTTTTCATAAATCATGTGCTCAGAATTTAAATACCAACCCAGTTGGATAAAGGTTAATCTATCGCATTTTCATCAGAACCCATTTAGCCATCTTTTCACGGTTCACGAAAGACCATTCAAGGTACCAGTCACCAGGATGTATGCCCCCACATTACTTCAATTTCTGCCATTTGCCTCAGTCACTGTCCACAAGGACATAGGACTGGAAATTGAGGGCATAAAATCTGAAACCATTATATTACACAAAATTTGAAAGTTGAAAGACTGCAAGAAAATTGCTTTCTTCTTGGATACAATGCCAGTGTTTCACAGCAACATAGTGCCTGCTCCCACCATCAGGGTAACATACAGCATCACATCCCACAAGACGATCTTTAAGGTCACCACCATGAGAACCCCAAATCTCATTCAAAGAAAGCTGATCGCATTGTGGGTATGGGAATAGGGAAATGAGTGACGTATGGATGCCTTTCAGAATTTTCGAATTAAGATACTGTATAATTGACCATTGGGTGAGCGAGGAGACAGAGGGTATACAAAATAGTGTGGGTGGACACAGGTGCAACGAGCATGATTATAGTGGACAGAAAATAATGTAGAAGGTTTTGGCATGCAGTGATTCTTCCCAGCAAAGATTAACTGGGATTAAGGCATGACAATTTCATAACAGTACAAAAATTTTATCATCTACAAGTATCAGTTACAACAGTTCTGATATCGTATCAATTATAAGAATAAGCCCCTCTTTATTACAGTATACAGGTGTACAATTGGTCCCTCTTCATCGCAGTAATTGAGTGTAAAATCGGTTAAGCACTTTGGTATATCTTCAAGCCACTTGTCAAAACAAATAATTGCTACAACTCTTGTACATTTATATATTGTGTACCTTCTTTATAGTCAACTCAAAGCATCTCTAGCTCTAAGATAGTTATATCTACCTAATTTTGTTTCAGCAAGGTGGGTTTATGAATTACATATAGGTAATTATGAAAATAAATATGGTATATTAAAATTCTACACCACATTGGTGTAACTGGTATTTGTCATGCGCACTGTGGGGAAGACTCTAAAGTTGCAGTCAGGATTATGTACACTAAATAGGACACTTTGTACAATTCCCAGTGTGATAATAGTTTCAGCAGTCGTCAATCACAAAGTTTATGCAGAATTTTCTTCGTTGTTTCATACAGCAGGAACAATGTTCCAGTTGCTGGAATTGTTCTCACTAATGTTGGCTGTAATCCACTGTAGAGGGCTTGATAGCCTAGAAAAATACAAGAATGTAAAAATACAAATCAACAAAGAGACAGTTCAGGCATACTCAAAACATGCCTATGATTTTTGGCAGTTTTCTTTCTTTTGCCACCACATCTAGCCCAGCATTACTAATGTGCAGGATTGTCACATATATATTTCTATGGCAAGTGCTTAAGAACAGGAGGTAAAAAGGGTAGAATTGTCTCTGTCCCTGTGACAAAGGCATATATGGGGACCGGAGGTAGGGCTCTAGTCATTCTTTAGCTCAGTGTTAGGTGGAGATGAGTGGTCAATATCACACCCCAGCCATTTTGTCCCCAGGAAAATCCCCCAGTACCCATTCAGTAGGAGGCTGATTGGGCCCCAAAGGTGGTCAGACTATGAGGTACTTAACCTGTATTAGCACCTTTTAAAGTCGTAAAGTTCTTATGAAATGAAGATGCAAAATGTAACAATGATACAGGAGTGAGCTATGGGTCATGTTGTCAAAGTCTGATGCTGTGTTTGTTTTACAGTTTTGATTACATGTTCTTTGCTTAAAAATCTTTACCTTCCTGTCTGATTATCTGCACCATAATGGTTAACAGAGAACCGTTGAGTCTGGACACTTGTATCCGTGACTTGACAACATCAGCAGGGAAGATTACAATCCAGAACACAATTCCACCAACAGCACCAGATATCATTGTGCGCAGTGGACCTGTAGGAGATACCATTTCCAACATATGTAAAGGATACAACTTTTCATCAAAAACCAATTACATGATATCTTAAAGTGAGAGAACCAGCTGTTTGAAAATAATGTTATAATGATAAGACCTCAGAAGGATGTAGTTTAAGGTATTATGCAATGAGAAGCTTCACGATTCATACATGTCATTTGCTGTTGTTTGGTATATTATTAGGTCACTTCTGATGCTTTTCGTTTGAATGGATTATTTAGCACTAATGGCACAATGATTGTGTGAAAGAGGAGTAACAGGAGACAACTGGAAAAATGTGGCCATCATCTGTACTGTCCCAGCATTTGTTTGGAAGGACGGACGAAAATGATAAAACCACTGAATTTGAATTAATGACATCCGTAATATGCAGCAGGAGTGCTAATTACTCAACTGTAATGATTAGCTTGGATACAGTGGTGAAATGTAGAAGGTAAATAGGTCACAATGTAGTGGGAATGCCATTTGGAGCAATGAGGAAATGGTAGGATAACACTAAGGCAGGCCTTAGGTAAATAGGTTATGAAGATGACAGGCCCAGAAATTGGCCTGATCCTGAAGATGTAGGCACTGTGAGCCTTCAAAAGAACTGGGACTTGCCCAGCAACATGGCATCATATCACGGATTTATATCTTCAACTCTTTGTAATGTGATCATGCTCTCTTTGCAGTTTTTTGATTCACATCTTCACACCAAATAGTTCGGAAGATGTGGGACTTTTCTTGATATCTGAAACTAAACTCTGTGGCCTTAGTCCGCACGCGAACTATACCGACAGAGCGGCCGCCGCCGGTCGGCGAAGTTAGTGCCAACTTTTGCGGATAGAGGGGTGTCACATGGTCAGCGCAACGGGTCCCCACACCCGTTAATCTCTGTTTTCTAGACCTGGAGCCGCTACTTTTTTCATTCAAGTAGCTCCTCAGTTGACCTCACGAGGCTCACCAGACTGAGTGGACCCCGTTCCAGACCCACTAATACTCAGAAAATCTGGTAGCGCCGGGGATCGAACCCGGGACCTCTGTATCTGTAGCCAGAAACTCTTGACCACTAGACCACAGAGGCGGTCTTTCTTGATATCTATACAGCGAAAATTAAAAGGGTTGAAACAATTGCAACAACTCTGGTAGGTGCGTGCTACCTTTTAATTCAGGCTTCAGGGTCTACAAATGATTTTAAAGTGCTTACAATAATAATGTTCAACAAGAAGACATTTTTTTATTAGAAAATTGGGCTTTAATATAAGGAAGAAACTTAGTGAAATGCTACATTCAGAGCATAGGTGTGTATGGTGCTGAAACATGGACACTCCAGAAATTAGATCAGAAATACCTTGATAGTTTTGAAATGTGGTGCTGAAGAAGGATGGAGAGGATAAATTGGACTGTTCGTGTGAAGACTGAAGAAGTGTTACAAAGAGTCAATGAGGAAAGGAACATCCTAAATACAATAAAATGAAGCAAAGCTAACTGGATTGGGCACATCTTGCATAGGAACTGCCTTATAAAACAGGATACTGAAAGATAGAATGGAGAGGAAGACGAGGAAGAAAGCATAAGCAGCTAGAGGATGACATTTAGGAAACGAGAAGATACTGGCAACTGAATGAGGAAGTATCAGCTTCCTTTGTTTGGAGAACTCACTTTGGAACACACTGTAGACCTGTCTTTAAGACAGACTACATGGAGGTGACATTATATACTACCAGTGAAATGGCTAATTTAATTAGATATGTACAGGAATGGTGGGACAGCAGTGATTCATAAGAATTACAGCAACTGCATCAGTAGTTACTTAAAAACTCAATGAATGCTTATCTGAACCAGCAACCTAAACCTACAGAGTGACCTGTTCACTATTACACAAAGATCATACAAGAAATTATAAAGGTTAGGTTACTATGTTCACAAATTTTGAGCATTTCTGAGCTCCTGTCTAACAAACAGAAGTTGTTGCCAACTATCAGCTATCCCATACACAGGATTGAATTTAGTAAAATAAGTTTGTTATTACCAAGGATTACAATTATCAACATTTCCAGCTTTCTTTCGACATACTGAACTGCACTGGGCTGCCACAATCTTTAATTCTTCCACTTTCATTCAAAACTTGTACATATTTCTGGAACATGGAACTGATAACCCACACCACAACTACCCTTCTTATAGTTGCAACAAAGTATGCTTTGGTGTGGGACACCTTCCTTATCACAAGTTGAACTAAAATCCCTCCAAATGTCTTATACCACCAATAACTCCCCCCACCCCACTTATCAGTAATGCCATTATAATTTTGAAGCAGGAACCATTCCATTCCTATTGAGTATTGAAATGGAGTGTAAATGGAATGCTGAACCTTGAAAGATCTGTGGTGTTGAGCAGCAGCTTTGCAGCTCAACATACTGTTGCAGATAAATAAAGTTAAGTTTCTGGACTACAAATTTGGAACTGTGGGAATTGCTACTCCATCATGTTAAGGTCTCAATTTCCTCTTCTGAATAATTAAAAAAATACACAGTTCTATACCAATTTCATCCTTCGTTTTCCCTGCTGGTGTAAGGAAACCACGAGTGGCTTCATAACCACCAAAAAAGAAAAAGTAGCCTGGCATTTCACGAGCTATTGTTGAACCTAACCCTCGGAACAAGCCTAGGACTCCTTCTTGCTGTATTATATTCTGTGTGAGTTTCCAAGGGCCAATCTGTAATTGAAATGAAAAATCATTTAGTATTCACAATGAAATATGTACACGTTGCACCTCCCTAGTCCATCTTCCTTGGAACCTGCCTGGTAGTGGGTGGGTGAAGGAATTTTCCAAACCATGGGTGGTGGTGTATCAGTAACATTTTACACAGGACTTCGGAAAATAAAATGTTAGTGTCGTACACAACTGAGTAAGTTAATTCATAGCACAAAAAAGTGAAATCTACACCTGCTCTGCATCAGGACTGCTGAATGTAAAATCTTCCATAGTGATGCCAACTCACTCACCTCAAAATGAACTTTGCGATACCGAAAATATTTTTAAAAATATTAAATTCAAAAGCCATGTGAAGTCCAATAAAAAAGATTTAAAAAAGAGCAAAATTCTCACGCAAAATGATACAAAAATGCATGACTTGATCCATGATGATTTCTTTTTGTTTTGTGATAAAATGTACCAGGCTATGACAGGCACCAGATCATGGAATTCCACATTAGGGAGGTGTGAACCGTAGTGAGAAGTGAATCTTAAATAAAAATTAGTGACATTTTTGAACTGTTACAATGTGCAAAACTATCCTTGAAGCATTATGGCTTATCCGGAGCCAGTTTCAAGTCATGTCCCACCACCACAACCTTTTTCTCTGTAATATCCATTATCTTAATATCCTACAATCTCCCTAATGTTATAAGAAGGTTCCCCACCACAGTTACTCTGCATTTTTCTCCCCCATCCTAGCCACATTCATAGCCCATTGTAGCCACCCAACTGCACTATCTCAACTATACTAGATGGCCATAGCTATAAATTATGAACTGCCTCCTGTAATATTTTACTCCAGTCAGGTCCATATATTTTTCAAGCATGTTCTGTCCTTGCTGTTCCATTAAAGTAAGGTGTCCAATTCATAGCTGCACAAACTAACTAACAAAATTGTTTTATTTAGCTGTTTACAGGATAATGTAAGTCAGTAGAGCAACTTGCTACAGACCGGATGGTCCGAGGTTAGAGCCCCTGTTAGAGAAAGAGATGTTCTCATTTCCATACCAGTTCGGGAGCCCTGGAGCCCACCCAGCTTCCTCTGCAATGGGTACCGCGGTTTTTTCCCAGGGGTAAAGTGGCTTAGGTGTGGCATTCACCACCCACCCACATCTAAGAGCCAAAATTAAAGAAATAGTACAGCTGTATCTCTTCTTCCTGTCTGTGACTTCATGGCACATTATTGGGTGAACTCTATATATGTAGGGGTGTGTGTATTAAGTTATATTAATTTTATTCATTTATGTATCAACACGTAGATGGGTGGATAATATTAGGATGGATCTCCAGGAGGTGGGATGTGGGGATATGGACTGGATTGGGCTGGCCCAGGATAGAGACAGGTGGCGGACACTTGTGAGTGTGGTAATGAACCTTCGGGTTCCGTGAAATGCGGGGAATTTCTTGACTACCTGCAAACCAGTTAGCTGCTCAAGAAGGACTCTACACCATGGGGTAAATAAGTAAGTATGTATCAACACACACATATAAATGTATCTTGATCTTAATGTGTTGGAAGGTGAGTGGGATAATTTTCTCAGTTGAATATAATAAGCATTGCATATATTCATACATGTATGATTTTGATCATAAGCCTCAGTTCTGTTTTTATAAGTCTAAAAAGCAAACTGGGCTCAGCATGAAGTGCACTCTGAAATGAGTAGAAAATACTGACGAATTCACACGCACCATTTGATGAGGGCCACTCTTAGTGACAGACTGCATGTGCACCTCTCTCATGGCCTGCAGGCGGCACTTGATGAGTTCTGTAGGGCAGAGGGTAAATGAAGAAAAGAATGCTGCAAAGAAACCTGCTGATGCATTGGCCAAGGCACTTAAGTCTTCCGCTTTCTGAAAATTGGCAATTTCCATTACTTGGATAGTAAGACTCTATGAAGAACTCAGTATCATTGTAAATGTACAACATATTCACTGCCAGAAATGTGCACCTGTCTCTCAGCTGAGAATGCTCTTAACGTTACAAATTACAACTCGTCATGGCTGGACGTATTTCGTTTTTCTCTAAGATCAAGATTTTTGGAAATGTTATAGACCATCAAACAATGGATCAAGATGTGTGTTAATTTGGAACTATGCGTGAACTATGAACGAGAGTTTTTCACATTGAAACTGCTTGTGCCAAGTCTGCATAACCATGAGTCCTCGGCCCATAACTGTAAACTGGCATTTAATCACTACGCATGTCACCAGAGATGATCACATCATTCTTAATGTGTCAATGTGGAGTCTGGTTGGAGTGTCAGAATATATAAACAAATACCCAAAACAAAAGAGTACTTCCAGGGAGACAAAGTGTTCCTTGACAGTAGTGAAGATGGGTACAATGCACAAAGTAAATGAACACATTTTGTGTTATTTTTATGTATGGACCTCCTTTTTTGTCAGCATCATCATTGCTTTCTGACACGTTCCATATGCAGCGAACAATACGGAATTCTCGGCCACGTTAGCAACGACAGCTGGAATTGTTCCGGCATACAATCCCTTGCTGATCCCTTCTTTCATTAGAGTCTGTCGAAAACAGTCAACCATCCCCTGGTATAGATGCGGAAATGTCTGCATCTTCACTTTAATGGTGTCTAAGGGCTGGCCAACATACACCAGTCCCACACCACCTGAAATTGCAAGTAACATATTATAAACTGGACCTGAAATGTCTGTACCAATACAAATTACAAAAGAGTGACTTTTACTGGATATTAAGCAGTAATATGGCTAACCTCCAACACCAGTCTCTTGGTTTCATGGGTCCCCCTCCGATGACTTCAGAACATGCTCTGTCATTATTAAGGGTGGTGTCTTTGTACTATTCCAGTGTTGTTATGACTGACTCTGTGATACAGCAGTCCTTTTGGACAGCTGGTAGGTACTGGTTGGTCAAGAAACTGCCTGCTTTGATGCAACTTGAATTATCAATGTGTTCACAAAACTCCCCACCATTGTACCTTTCCCTGAGTCAGTTTAATACAGTTTACACCCTCACAACATATTATACTGAGCTAAGTACGAATTGCCTCCCATATGTAGCTAAGGAACAAAGACAGCTCAATTAGAACTGAACAGGAGCATTTGTCCGAAGCTAGTGCAAAGGCTCCAATTATGTTGAGCTTTATCTTCACTCTCCAAAATGTCTTTATGGCATGGTGCTTGGGCAGAGGAAATTGTAATGTTAATTTTGCTTTATCAGTCTACAGTTAGGCCTGCATGGTGATGTATCCATTTTTTTTTTCAATTCAATTTATTTCACTTTACAGAAATCCATTACATGGGTATAAACCAATATGGATATAGAAATAGTCAGAAAAGCACTTATATATAAAAAATTATTATAATTATCAATGATTAAAATAACTATTAAATCATATCGTTGTTAACATTACAAAACTGTTAGGATTACAATATTTTATAATACAGGTATACAATGTGAGAGTTAATAAAAATGATACATTATAATATATATGTACCTTTAAAAGTATTTAAAATTTCAAATATGTACAGTTAAATCTGCAATTTTTAATGCATTGTAGAACTTCGATAATAATCAAGGACAGTAACCCTATATTAGAGGAGTAATATGCCTCCATTCAGCTTAGTGTTCATGCTTCCTTTGCAATTACTTCAACTTACAAAAATTGTAAAATTCTTCCAGTGAATAAAATGCCTTCTCACACAGAAAATTTCTTGTGAGAGATACAAATATTTTCGTATCAGTTAACTCCTTTTCCATATATGTAGGTAGACTATTATAAATGTTTATTCCCATATATAACACTCCTTCTTGATACTTAGTTAATTTAGCAGAAGGATAGTGAAAGTTATGATGTTGTCGAGTACCAAACTTATGAATCTCTCTCTTGAGAGATTAGAGTTTTCTGCAGCTGTGTAGTTGGGTAAACAGTTCCTGACATTTCAAACAAAGGTAGTGCCTTCATTTGTAGGGTCAAGCACTGTGAAGGTAAGGTGGGTTTCACATATTTCTATTGTACAGGTAACGCATGTTGTTTCAAGATTATCAACATACCCACAGATCCTGCAGAAAAATCAATTGCTGCATCCTTCATACTACCAGAGCTTCCTTTAGGACCCATATTTCAGTTTATATATGTTTCTGAAATGGACACAAATCTTAATTAAGGTTATGATGCAATACAGATCACAGAAAATATAGGCAAGGCCTCTGATATAGGAAAAGAGAAAATTTTTCTCTGCCACAAACTGATAACTGTCATTTTTCACCTCTGAAATGTTGCTTATTTTTCTGGTTAATGTACTGATGGCAATGTACATTCACTTCTCATCACAGATCAAGACTATCTAGTTTGAACCTCAAGGCCCCTTGTTATCTTTATACATGCTTACAGTGTTTTAGACCCCTCCAGACACCTACCAGTTCAAACCACATAATAAACTACCTTTCATATTTTATTGATCTCCGTGTTCATTATTTCATATGCAGCACAGTGGGCATTAAGTTTACATTACATTGTTACATATAATCACAAGATTATCACATAGATATGCAACATATGACTTATGAACTGGTTATGAATCAATCCCTCATGAACTAATTGAATAAAGGTACTATATCCAGTCTGGATACCAGGTAATGGATTCAATCACAGTTCAAAATCTCATTATTGGAATACCTGAGAATAAGTAGCTTTGTAAAAGATGGAGACTTGAGGTTTCACAATATGTTGAACAGTTATGTTTACTGTCCAGTGAAGAAGCTATAAAATACAAGAAGATGGGTGGAAATTAAATGTTGCCAAACAGTATGTAGTTATCAACACTAGTAGTTTTAGCACTCACACTGGTTACATATGCCTGACAACACATTAAACATTAATTAAAATTCAACACTTAGGAACTATACTAAAGGTATAATACCTAACCAAACATTTTATACTAGCACATTCACCCTAGCAGATTTAATGATTCTATCTACATATCGGATAGTCATACTTAAACGACAAAATCACCGAAGCCTCGTTTCTAGCAGTGGGGCTACTCATAGATGGGTTGGAATGGCAGTTTCATGGTACGGATTGTTGTTGCACATTCTACACAACGGTTACCCCACTTTTACGTCACGCATGGTATTACGACGCACGTTTTGCAGGTCACAGGGATATTCGAAGAGGTTAGTTGGCCTGTATTTGGCATTTATGTGTGTACTGAGTTTCTGCAGGCTCGTGACGATTAACCTGCAAGACGCTACCTAACAAAACCAGTGTTTCAGTACTTACGGGAATTCGTTTGTGCTTGTTAGTAACTTTTCATACCATAACACGCGCTTTACTCTTCATTTTCTTTCCACTAGCATCATTTCATCACTGCTCATCTGTGAGTGGTAAAAAACACGTGGGTCAAAATGTCAACACAAACACGTGGTATGAGAGTCAGAGGTGTGAGATGAAAGAGGTGCAGCATAAAATAACACACATCGTCTGTGGAATTATCTTGAGACTGAATAAGCACGATTGCATCATACAGAGCACTTACTAATTAGTTCCGTGTGCAGAAGTTCTGTACAGATAACGTCTGTGGAATTATCTTGAGAATGAGTAAGCACGATTGCATCATGCAGAGCGCATAATAATTAGTTCCGTGTGTAGAAGTTCTGTACAGATAACCAGCTGAAAGGTGCCGGTTGTACTCTGCTTAATCACTGGGAAGTAAAAAGACCGTGGCAGGAAGATTGTATTCTACTTTTGTTACAGGTTTATCCCACGGTGAAATAGAATAAGTACTTAGGGCAGTACTTCTTCCTGTAGTTCTAAAATGACCCATAATCTCCGCGATATTTCGAGTTTCTACAAGGAAGAAACGGATGCTTTTCTTGCATCTTTCGATACTGTTCTGTCAGATTGTGATGGTGAGTTCCATAATTGTTGCATGTCGTATTGTATAGAATAAGCACCATATTTAATTTAGAGTATTCTATGTTACTGCGGTTGAGTAACCCCTTGTGTCGTGCGAGTTATTTCTTCAGTGTTATAAAATTATTTTTGTAGAGGACATCCCGTTGTGTTATAGAATTGAAAACAATAGTTAATTTTTTCAGTCAAACACAACAATATTTTATTGTTTTACTTATTAGCTACATGTTTCGGTCATTAGACCATCATCAGGCCAGCTTCACAAGAAGTTTAAAACAGGTTTCATGTAGTGCACATTAAAATCGTTGTCTTGTTGTGAAGGATGGCTGTGATTCGTCTTCACTTACCTACTTCATGGAGCGGTGTCCTTCGTGAGAAGCCAACCGATTCGCATCTAGTAAAGAAATTCCTCACATTTTATGGAACTCGAATGTTCATTACCGCGTTTACAAGAGCCCGCCGCCTGCCTCTATCCTCAGCCAGATCAATCCAGTTCACGCACCCTCATCCCATTTCTGAAGGTCCAGCTTAATATTATCCTCCAATTCACGCTTGAGTCTTCCGAGTGGGATGTTTCCCTCAGGTTTCCCAACTAAAACCTTGTTTGCACATCTCCCTCGTATGTGCTACATGCCTCGCCCATCTCATTCTTCTCAATTTGATCACCTGAATAATATGTGGTGAGCAGTACAGATCATTAAGCTCCTCATTATGTTTTTTTCTCTACTCGCCTTTTATCTTGTCCTTCTGAGACCCAAATATTCTTCCAGTACCCTGTTCTCCAACACCCTCAGCCTACATTCTTCCCTCAATGTGAGAGACCAAGTTTCACAACCATACAAAACAGGAGGCAAAATTATAGTTCTGTATATCTTAATCTTTATATTACTGGTTAGCAAACTGGAAGGCACAACATTCAGCACTGAATGATAGCAAGTATTCACAGGCTTCATTGTGCTTTTAATTTCTTCCTGAATAGAATTCTGATCCATTTGGGTTGTTCCGAAAAATTTGAACTGTTCCACCCTTTCAAGGGTACTACAATCAATCTTTATATTTTGGCTGCATTCTGATCTGGAGACATGACCATATACTTTTATCAGCATTTCTAGTCCAACCTCGTTACCAGCAACTGCTACAGCTCCTGTGTTTCTCTTTATAGTTTGTATACTTCCTCCCTTTTATTAACATCATCAGCATAAACCAGAAGCTGATGTGTACCATTACATTTGAAGCCATCCTGGTTTACGTGAACCCTCCTAATTGCATAGTCTAAAGCAAAGTTGAAAAGTCATGGTGTTAAAGCATTTCCTTGTTTCATACCATTCTTAATAGGAAACATGTCCAAATGTTTGCCTACCCAGACACTCCTGTAGATTTTATTCAGACATATTTTTATTAGCCTTACCAGTTTCATGGGGATGTTAGGCTGTATAAATCACACCTGAATGCACAGGGGCTGGATAAATATGTGAAACTTACTGGGCAGTGCACGTACCTATTTGTGGAGGAAATGGGAATGGAGGAAATTATTGGTATACTATAGACAGTGTATATCATAAATAAAGTCATTTATTTATTATTGGCTGATATTGAACTACACAACAAATGCAAAGAGTTAACTAAGAGATGTCCACATAGGCATCTGTGTATAGTGGTTTTATGTGTGACATACTGATTTGTAAATGAATTTGAGGTCTCAGTCCCTAATTAATGCAGGAGTATGTACATTGATAAACAATGCCATATATAAAATAATCAGTGAAATTCTAACAGCCTTAAATAATAAGCTCATGGTGGGAGGCATTTTTTGTGACTTGGAAAAGGCCTTCGAGTGTATCAACTACAAAATTCTTTTATGGTGTAAAAGGAAAAGCAAAGTTACGGTTTGAATCATACTTCAGTAACAGGTATCAGAGGACTTCAATCACAGTCAGTGTCCTCAATCGAAATCACTTTTCTACAGCCCTCAATCGAAATTACTTTCCTACAAGGGAAGAAATAAAACATGGAGTTTTGCAGGGATCAATTTTGGTCCCTTTGTTGCTCCTTGTCTATATTAATGACTTACCTAAAGCTATAAACAACAAATCTATACCAGTATTGTTTGCTGATGATATTAGCATGTTAATCATAAGTCCAAACAAAAATGATTTTCAACTTAAAATAGCTACTGCTTTTAATTTTATGAATGAATGGCTAAACACAAATTTACTCTCCATAAATTCTAATAAAACTCAATATGTACAAGTTACAACAAAAAATAAGCCCAAATTTCATATTAAAATTACTGACAATAATAAACAAATCTCAACAATATCCAGCATCAAATTTCTTGGAATCTATATTAATGATACAATAAACTGGAAACACCATATTGACTATATTCTTCCAAAGTTAAGTGTGGTCTGTTATGCAATTAGAATTATTAAACCATACATGTCTCTTGAGACCCTGAAAATAGTATACTACTCTAATTTTAATTCAATTATAAATTACGGTCTACCATTTAGGGGTACCTCGCCCCACAGTAAAAAAATATTTAGGATGCAAAAGAGGATAGTTAGAAATATGGGGGGG
>Ga0123354_10009589_pt1 | contig 14850 bp, 9 predicted proteins | sample TergutLab28metaG_2_FD_97872 | JGI IMG/M metagenome (GOLD analysis project Ga0123354, IMG submission 97872) | Labiotermes labralis P4 segment gut microbial communities from Petit-Saut dam, French Guiana - Lab288 P4 | ecosystem: Host-associated > Arthropoda: Insects > Digestive system > Gut ...
AGTGAGTGTACTGTCAATTTTTAGTCCTAGGAATCTGGTGCTAGTTGTATTAGTAATTTGTGAGTTAACATTGACTATTTGTTTTTGTATTTCATGCTTGTGGGTGGTTAAAAATTGTATAAATAAGTTTTTTCATAATTTAGGGTTAAAAGATTACTTCGAAACCAACTACTCATTTCTATCCTTGTTTGTTGTAGTGCATTCTCAAAATCAGTCTTGTTGTTGTTTGTTATAATAACACTTGTATCATCTGCAAATATTACAGAAGTGGCCATTTTGTTTAATGCTACTGGAAGGTCATTAATGTAAATGAGAAACAACAATGGGCCCAACGCTGAACCTTGTGGAACTCCATGTTTGACAAGTTCCCAAGACAAAAAGGAAATGTTGAAACATTTAACTTTAATTTTAATACTCACCATGAGAAAATTGTTTTGCTGAACCATTTTGTGTGATTCCTGGGAAACTAACATGGTTTTGTTTGCCATCCTATAAACATAAAACACAAAAAAAATTTAAAAGTGAGGTTATCATGGCAGCGACTATGAAAATTACTCTCTTTCAAGACATGACACTGCATAGTACAACCCCAGCACATGGACGTTTCCAAGGATCCTGCTCCCTCCAATTTTAGGGTACATTATGATAATCAGAAATGTCAGTACACTTCCACCACATGATTCTGTGTCGCAACCCAGGAAACAAAATCTTGATATGGACAATTACAGTATTTGCATGACAACAAAATCAGCTGCTGTCTCCCATTTATTATTGAAAAATTAACTCACATAAATTACAAATTATTCAGGTTTCAGTGCCACTGTAGTGCAATTAATTAATTAATTAATTAATTACTCACATTCTAATGACATGTTTGTAGTTCAGCTTATATAGTCATGAATGGTGAAATGTATAGTCAATAATGAACTGGAAAGAAATGTGAAAGGTAGCAGTCATGTTTCTTTTTGAGGTGCTACAAGAGTCACTGTCTGTAAGAACTGAAGAAAAAAAAAATCAAGGAGGATACTGGATGCTACAGTCAAGATTTGTGGAACACAATTGGAAGAGAGAAAGAAAGATTTAATTAATTCAAATTATTGGTGGGGTACAAACAGAATAAGGAAATTTGCGGCTAGTTTCTGAAAATGAGAAACTGTAATTCATTTGTGCCTTTTAAAAAAAAATAAAATAAAAAATAAATAAATAAAATAAAAATACACATGAATAAAAGGAACACTTCTTACTATGTTGCTCCAAATGGACTTCAATTAAAATCAACCACACTCAAAGATCATTCCCCTCTCCATCCTCATGCATTCAGTTAGCCCCACTATGTAAACCTTGAATGGTGCATGGTGTCATTGGTTAGTAGTTCCCAACTGCTTGACTGCAAAATGTCAGTAACTATGTAGGCCTACCATTCACCATGGCATAACATCCCATAAGACTTGACCTTTTAACAGCACTACTGTCAAAACCTCACAATTAGCACAGTAGTGCTGTGTTTGTTTATGGGAATACACTGTCCCATCTTTTTGTAACATTAGCAGAAATATAGCTGTAACTGTACTGAATCACTACATATCAGCACTTCCAACAACCACATTATTATGCTGACTCTGTACATAAATAATGCTGCAACATTAACTCTTCCAGTACATATGTTAATCCACATACATATTTCACATTTTTATTCCTTTAAAGCTGTGATTCTAATTGCAGTACGTATATAGCAGTGAACATAATTCCATCACTCACCTTGCCTAATCTTTTGCTTCGTTTATGGTGTTTTCTCTCACCAACCATACGCCGTATATTCATATGCATGCGATAATTGACAGGTTGCGTAGAGAGATCCCGGTCATTGACAGCATGCCGACTATAGCTTAGCCTCCGGTGCTTTGAAATTACAAAAAGATAAATAACTGGTAAAATAAATGGTTTATATTTTAAACACAGAACATTGGTAAGATTAAGTGGTGACATGTGAAGTCACAACAAAACATTCATAACATCAGTCCCATTGGTATAAGATTTTATGTCAGAATCTGCTGAAGATAATGACATGAATCCTCCCCTCTGCAATCAAAAAACAGATATAATGGAGCACAGTAAGACACTAATTACAGATATAAACGTTGGTTAGAGTGAACTGAACTGGAACCAAGGAGTTAAGAGAATAAATGTGGATACACATATATGTATATGCATACATGGTTGGTGCACAAATGCAACCACTAGAGTGCCTGCATGCATACACAAAAACATGAACGCACAGGATAGTGACATCACAAAACGCATCTCTTCATGAGTTGTGATACCTCTGTTGGCCCAATTAGTCACTCTAACCAAGAGAACATAATCTTCAACATGTACTGTAAATTTTCTGTACAGGAAATTGAAAAAGTGCAAAAATATTACTCTTACCCTGCGATAAGGTTTACACAGTTCCTCTGCAAGGAGGTGATGGATCTTGGCATCTGTCAAGTCCTTCTTGGATGGGTTATACTCCAGTTCCTGCATGTCTATGTTCCAAGTGCTGGAGTCCAGTTGGCTAAAACTAGTGCTGTTAAGTGTACAGCTTACATTAATATTCAAGTTCTGCTTCTTAAATACTATTAAATCAGTTATCATAAAATAGCAGTAAATAAACGACCCCTACAAGCCTCACCAATGTACTGACTTAAGCACACACAAACATGTTGTACATACACACATACATTGAAATATAATGATGATAATTTAAGTATTTTCTATTAAGTAAATAATTTTCATCTTTAATTAGTTGCATGTAATTTCCAAGTGACAAGGTTATTTATTTATTTACTCATTCATTCATTTACTTTCTTGGAACTTACAGTACTTAACAACGATGTCAACAGCACTGAGCTGCACAGTGAACAGTGAATAACAGATCGGAAAGGATGTCAAATGAGGCACTTGTGGCCCTGTTGGACATAATACCAGCATTTGGCTAGATAGAGGAATACTGACATCACAAAACATCAGCTGAGACAGCACGTCTCTGGTCAAGATTATAAACCAGAACCTCCATGTATCGAGTGCTCATCGGACCATTACACTCCATCACCTACATACCTCCTCAATGGTACATCTAACAAAACAAGGTTGGAACAGCAGGCTATAAATCATACATGGTGCCTACTCAAAGAACAGCCCTGCTTATGCCATAGCATCATGAGGAACAACTAACCTGCCATTAAGGGTACCACTCAGGTTCCCATTGATGTTGCCTGTTGTGTAATTGCGGAATATTGCTGACATGGACTCTGTGCCTGAGATGTTTCCAACAGTAGAAGCATTCCTCCGCATGTATTCCATTGCATCTTTCATTGCCAGTTTTGAGTATGTCTCAAGGATTTTAGGCTCTGCTCCTTGGTACTTTCGCAGCAGATATGGACGGATAAATCTGTTGTCAAACCTCTTAAACCTGAAAAATTTACATTGACGTAATGAAATGTTAGACACATGCACTTATTACAATCTTTCATTCAGCACCAATATGCAATGTACAAGGCATACACCCTTGCTTGCACTGAGTTCTGTTGGGCTAGACACTTTTACTTTGTAATGGAAACAAGATTAGAGACGAACACACATCAAGCTTTACTTGAGACACGTTAACATAACATCATATGTGACATACATATACACATACTGAAGTAATATACGAAAAACAGGAGAAAGTTCAGAATTAGTACAAGGGATTTTAAAATTTTAGGAAAATGTACTCACATTTTTTATTGTAACTAAACAAAACATGGAAACCTGGATCAGACAATAATACTGTCAGTTAAATCAAATACATACAGGAAGCTCAGTATGAAGTATGCCAATGTAGCAACAGCAGAACTCAGCTACACAACTACTATAATGACATAGGTTATTCAAATGTACACGATGGAAAGACTAAATATTAACTCAGCTTAAGTTGAAGTATTCATTTCTGAAGGATATGGCAACCATGTCACTATGTGATTGATGCCCAAAGTTTATAAAAAGTATAGTGGTCTCATATGCAAGAGCTGAATGTCCACTGAAGAATGACCACACCAGACAACCGAAGGTTGAAGATGAGACCACTACACTGCCACAAAATGTCACGCACCTGTCAACCTAGGACACAGCACCATATCCCAGAAAAAAGATCTACCTTGCATGTTGCAAAAGTCTAAAATCTCACACTAGCTTACACTTTAAATAAAAATCACATTATCAATGAGAACTGTGTGAAGTAACAAAGTTACAATATTACTGAGCAGTTGGGGGAGTAGGGGGTGGGGGGACTGCCTACACATTATGAACAACAACATTAAATAATGGTGAGACACTGCTTTGTATGTCAGAATGGATATTGCACAAAAGTACAGCGTAAGTTAAATGTAGCTTCACACTTGTAAAGGTTAACTATAGAGCACAGTAACAGGTAAAAAAGCTCATAATTTAGTGGCTGTAGTCCAATTAGGTCATTTCAATATGTCTACACCAGTGACCCAACAGACATACCGTCAATGAACCACCACTTGCCATATTTCCTGCAACATATCTGGCATAACCATAGCAGTTGCTTCAGTAATCCTGTTCTTTAGTTGGTGCAGGTTATTCCATAATGGTGCCTGGTCTACATAATCCTTAATGAATTCCTTGGGGATATAATTCTATGACATCAGGCCCACTGAATAAGGTGGTCATGAAAATGGAGAAGCTTGCCCCACTGACTGACCAAAGAACAGGAAATCCAGGTACTCCTCATTCCTGTCTCCTGGGATATGACAACATGTAGGCTGGTATACTGGTACCAAGATGATCAGCAGTTGCATTTCCTCAGAGACGTGCTACCTCCCTTCTGTCAAGGAGTGAATATAGTTTCTATGACCAGTTGATGACAAGGTAAACCACAAAAATCCTTGCCATAAAGTCATGGAAACCTATTTTTCACTTTCAGAAGAAATGGAAAAAACCCACACATGGGTGGGGACAGGCAATGCTGGGCAATATCATCACTTTCTGGCCACCAACTGACTGTCCTGGCTATCCTGAACAGGCTGGCCACTCTATACCTGACTTTTTTTCTCATTACTCCACTTCTCTCTGTTTCATTTCAGATTTCTCTCACATTCTTTCATCTCTGATACAAGTTTAATATCTTACTGTCGTCTCTTTCAGTTCCTTGTCCCACCTACACATCCAACCCATAATACGGTACCATTACTCCAACTGGCCTGATACAGCAGTTGTCCCTCTGCCTCCGAAACAATGGTACCAATATCCACGGTGTCATATCCCAGAAAATTATAATCTTTTCTCTCCTTTTTACTATCCCTTACACATTCCAGCTACAGACAACAAAATTACAAGACTCTAAAAGTGTGAAGCTACACTGTTAATTACAATTTTTTTTTAATTTCTTGCTATTTTGAATTCTTGGACTGTTTGGTTATACTCATAAACATACAAAGGAACAGACATTCATAATTCTGTCTATGCACACAGTTTATTTAAAAACATCTACACGAAATTCAAATAAGATGAAGGGGCATTTCTTTAATAAACTGACACGCATCAAGAAATTTGACAAGATAGGCAACATAAATATAACATAACATCTGAGGTGTGTTCATGTAACTACTGTTGCCGTGGAAAATCAATAGTTATTACATATTCTGAGTGTGTCTGTAGCTTCAGTTATCCAGCATGCAAAGTGCATGTGCCATACCACACTATCATCTGTAGCCTGTCTTAGTTTCTCACATTATCTCACAAACAGCATGATTTTTGGAAAAGCTTTATTGAACATAAAATGTGTGTTTTGATTTTCCCCACAACTTTTGTCTAAACATTTCTCATTCTAAGAAGAATTCAGTGAGATATAAATGTACACAGGTCTTCATGTAAAGTACCAGTTATTCTTGTCGGATTTTAATGAAACTTGAATTTTTTTTTATGTTTTCCATCCCAAAGTGTTATAACATATAAATACAACGCATCAGTCGATAACACAACATTTTACTTATATAAAAAATAGTATATTTTTCAGGGCGACATGTTTCGACCTTTTAAGGTCATCCTCAGGACCTCCAAGAAGATAAATCCAAGAGTTGTTTATGTTTCATTGCATTGTGGGATCCCAAATACTTCCAAGTTTTTGTTAGAGAAGTGTAGAATACATAAACTTGTATATGTTGACCTTGTGTGATGGCTTTGACATAAAATTGGAACCTTATCTAGAAAGGTAGCATATTGAAATCACTGTGTATAAAATGTACGGAAATTAGTTTAAAATTAGTCAAGTTAAAAGTAGTAATTTAAAAGCTAGTGTTTATAAAAGACAGCTTTACTCTGTAGTATTTAGAAAGAGAACTTTACAAGGTGTGTTGTTCACTTGTCGATGGTGTAAGAAACTAAAGTTATACCTCTTTGATGGCATGGAGATAAGGAGAAATTTCACTTCCCGTGAGGTAATAATTATTTGGTGGTAATGTCCTGTGTTCTTGCAGTCTAATTGGCGTGTGTCATACATTCTTGTGTGGTTGGATTGTATTCACTATCTTGTATTCGGGTGAGAAGATTGTTGTTCTGTAATGTCGTGTTGATTCTCCTATAGACTTAGGGGGTGAAGGTGAATGACCTGATGTGAGCTGTCCGAAGGCTTGTATCACACAGTGATAAAAGCCTTACAACTTACATCATGGTGGAAGCCAAGGTATTCCATGCAGACAGGCAGACATGACCAATCTAATTGTCATTTCTCACAATTTTGAAATCATGTCTAAAAATTAATGAAATGATGGAAGTATAATTATCAGGAATCTAGGATAAATATTTAATTCAACACCTGTGTTCCTCCGTGAGTTGCTGCATAAGTTTCTTATCAAGCGGCCACTTAAGTAACTTGAACTGGGACAAAGGACAGGGGCAAAACGAACTTCAAGGAAATAAAAGAAACCAGATCAAAAACATAATATAGGGTCAGCAGGTGGTCCTATATATTACCAGTACTGAATATCTGTATATGTCCTTGCTGTAACTCACTTTGCAATAAGCCGAAACATATTCGATTCCAGAACTAATTACATATTCTAATTTCAGAAACCTCTTGGATATGGGTGACCTTTACTGCAGCTCTAAGAAAACTGCAACTTACTTGTCCCGCACATGATAATTTCCATGGCGACCCAAGATGTCCTCAATTCCTGCCATCATATGGTCCATGAACTAGAGGAAAAAATGACAAAACCACTTATAGTTTACCTCACTACACAAGTATTATGTAAACTCGTGAATTTCAATAAGGTTTATATTTCAGCACTCACCCTTTCATGAATTCTTTCATTCATTGTTGGCTTTCTTTTTTCAGCTCTTTTTACATTGAGAATTTTGACTAGAGGCTTGATGGTTATTCCCTGAAAGAAAATACAGCCTTGTTCGGTGATACTCCAAGATATTTGAATTACAGTCCACGCTCTGTGCTCTCAATATAAGTAAAACCTTGAATAATATGTTACAGAATAGATTCTAACTAAAATGTTCTCACACTACGTAAACAATTTATTTCACAAAATGGGCTAATAAACAGCCCTACATTACTGCACAGGATGCCAGCTTTGCCTATGGATGGTTCTTACCCACTTGTAACCTTGAATATGACTGCATATTTCTTATTGAATCTTACAAATTGAAACCAAAGAACATAGTCCATTTAGAAAACAACATCTAATTGTCTACAGTTTGTCGCTTACATGTTTCAGCCCCTCTTGGGCCATTATTATGGAGCTTCAAGTACTTACAAAGAAAAGTGTATGAGGTATAAAGATACAACAATACTGAAGATACCAAACTGCTTATGCTACCACATATGTAAAAAATATACAATATTAAAAACATAAAAAAATATAAAGCCAAAAAAATAGTACAATGGCCACCAGTTGTTTAAGATATCTACATCTATATCACACAAAATTAAATTTAAGGCACTGTAATTAAAGTTCTACAGTGGAGCAGCTGTACTTTTTATGACTATGAAGTTCCACGCTTACATTTTTAAGTTATATTTATATTTTATTTGTATTACATTTGTATATGCATAATCGATCCACTGATATATGCAGTATTGTATTTTGATACACTTCTCTTTGTAAATACTTAGAACCCCTTGATAATGGCCCAAGTGAGCAGAAATATGTAGGTGAGAAATTACACACAATTAGCAATTGCTCTCTAAATCCAGAGGGTTGACTTTAATTTCTAAATTTATTTTCCTCTTATTATAACCAGGTATTTTTTATCATCATGTATGAAGGACATGGGTCCCAAATGTGCACATTGCTCTTTGCAGACAAGGAAGATTATAGCAAGTGTTGTAAAATAATATCTCTGTGGAAAAATAATTTTGCGAATGGAAGACTGCATCATATCATTTAAAATATTTTCAAAACTACATTCTGTGACAAAAATTGAGATGAAAGAAAAAGTGATACCACATTTAAGAAAGCCACAGTGCCCTCAAATGGAGTACCCAGGAACCAATCTTAAGCAAATTTAAACATTTCTCACATATGAAAAGAAAAACTCTGCAAAAGTGGATTTATTTTGTTTAATTACAACATATTTCAACAAATTATGAAGTGTCATCACAGCCACTCCCACTGTTCACAATCACCATGCTATCCTCCAATCTACTGCAGGGTTGTGAAGGACCAAGGTGCCTGCTAATTTGTATCTTTTTCTCGTGGGTTTCTGAATGAAATTTCTGTACGAAGATCTAGTATTCTCCACATGCACTGCACTGGTCTCTACCATATAACTTACCTGGAAGAAGACAGTGAAGTATATAACAGCTATTGTTGTACTGACAAACATTGGTTGAAGCTTTATATGTTCCTTACTGATCAACAGTACAAGAGCAAATGCCACTGCTCCTCGCAGCCCACCATATGACATCACAAATTTCTCTACTTTGTTCAGCTGTTGCAATCGGAAACGATTTGCTACAGCTGTTAGAAGTATCACTCCTGCAAGAAATACAAAACAGGTATTAATATTTGAACCAAGAATAACAATAAGAGCCTACATATATCCAGAGACCGTTATGTTTTAAGGTTATCATGACAAATGACATGTAAACTTTGATGCTTCCATCCATGTTCACAGTTGTCACTAATAAAATTTAAACAAACAATTATTACCTTCCACCAAACAACACTTATAACAGGCCATCAGCAATTAAATTCATATGGTTGTCCTTCTAATATAGTTTTTGTTGCAGACACAAAAATAACAGAATTATGTAGTTTGTAAGATCTAAAAAAAAGCTGGTAGTACTACTGTGAATTTAATAATATCAGAATTGCAGAAAAATGTATATTTAAAGTAGAAAACGGATCAAGACAGAGTCAAATAACAACAATTTTACAGCCAAGTTTATAAATATAGTACAGCAGATAATCAACAAGGAGTTCTGAGCAGAACTTGAAGCTTACTTCCCAAATGAATAGACTTCTGTTTTTACATATCACTGAGTACCATTACTGTTACTTTGTTGATATTGATATTGATATTTTATTTACATTCCATGAATCCACAATAACAATAAATAGGATTTAGAACATGTCAAGAGTAATATATAAATGTTTGGAATCAAAACAAACTGATTCCAAGTAAAGTACATGAATGATGTTTAATACAGACAGGACAAAACCACTGTGTAACAACAGATGCACAAAAAGATATGGCTATAGTTAAACAAGCAGAGAAACAAGTCAAGTACAGACAGAAAATGTATACAGACAGCAAATTTATGCATATGAATAACATTAACCTAACAAAGTTAATTTTTTTTTTGTGAAACTTTGTGACAAACATAGATTATTAGGACTATGTATTAAGTATATTCGTCTTATGAAAGACGTTTAAAGGCACATTATCAACTTGCAATTGATTTATATTGAAAATATTCTTCTATGGAGTAAAAAGAATGTATATGTAGGAATCGTTTTAAGTAAATTTCAAATTTCCTGACATTATTGGATATATCTTCAATGTATGGAGGAAAATTATTGAAAATCCTAATGCCCATGTAATGTACTCCCTTTTGGTATACAGTAAAATCAGTTATGGGCTGGTAAAAATTATTAAATTGTCTTGTACTTTTAGTGTGATTCTCTGAATTCAAAGTAAACAAACTTTTGTTTCTAACTACACAAAGCATAAGTAAAAGGATATATTGAGATACAAAAGGTAAAATTTCCAACTTTCTAAACAGATTCCTACATGAAATTTTAGTTTCGTTATGAACTTATTACTTAAATACAGACACTGTGTATGCAAAATATATTATATACACTGTAATCTCAAAGCGTAGCATTGTTACCATGTTTGTGGTTACTTACAATCAGTGTTTATCAAGTAACATGCAGGCATGTTTATGACCTGTCATTGCACCTAATTTCACATGCCTAAATCCTGTTTTTCATTAGTTGTCACCATCCAACAAAAAGTTGAATATAATTTTTGAACAACTGCTGACTAGTTACTGTACATTCTATAAAAAATATTACCTCAACAAACTTTGCATATTTTTCCAAGGTCTGTTACCATACATCATTCTGAATTCTCAATGTAAATTTCACTCCTAAGTTTGTCCGTCTGCCATGTTGTTCCTAATGATTGTCAGAGAAGTACACAACAGGAGTGGTCTCCATTGTCATAACATTCATGCCACGACTTGTGAAAAATCGTTCAAATGGTTTGAAAATTCAAAGTAGGATTGAATGGATGGATGGGGAATCTCTCTCTCTCTCTCTCTCTCTCGCGCGCGCTCACACACACACACAGCACTGTGATCTCAAAAACCTACTTGTTAAAGGGGAGTTTATCAGTTACACTTATTAGGACTTATTCTACTGTCACAACACACAACACCACTTTCAAAAAATTGATATGATTCCATTGAAAAAGTGGAGTTTGTTCATGTGCATCATGCAATGAAGACATATGAAGGAATGGAGGTATAGCTCAAAATGCCCTTAACACAAGCACTGAATGAAGGTGAGAGGACAGCCTGTGCCACAGCCATTTGCCACCTTCAAATAATCCTCTGTACCCACCAGGTGTAAGGTTGTTTGGTACATAAAGCCAGCCTAGACAATGTGATAAAGTGAACAATCTTCCGCTATGCCCAGAAATAAATCCTGATTCCCTTGTGATATGTCCTTTAGCATATTCACTATACCACATGAGGTAACCAACTCCCATAATAGTAGAGTTCTTTCAAGGCCTTTAAACTGGAACCACCAAACATCACACACTCTTAGGACTTCTGATTTGTTACCTACATGAAACATGTCAAGTCTGTGACCGAGAGATTGGTTACTGTGACTGACACTTTTCATTGTTTTCTTCTTTCTGTCCAGGTCAAGAGCAGTGTGGTACAACTGAATTAACAGCCACGAGAGTTTCCTTCCATATCCTTTCCAATTCACTACTCACTAATAATCTTACTATCCAACAATATTTAATCTTAATAACTGATAATTGTTCAATAAATAAATAAATAAATAAAGCTCAAGCCACACCTGTTGCTGTAGCTAGCAGTCACATTAAGATTACAGAGCTGGTAGTCACAAACAAACTGCTAACAAAATAGACTCACCTAGGGCACGGTATACAGAACAGAAGGCAATTGTGAGTACAATAAACCACAGATTTAAGTCCTGAATACTGTCGATAGTGGCCACACCCAAGAACATGAAGATGATGGTTTCCGAGGAACTGCTCAACATCTTCATTGCATACTTGACAGTTGTATGGGATTTGTGAGAAATGTTGGCCTCCACATAATTCTTCATTGTAATACCACAAAATGTGATGCTGCAAAAGAACATCAAGTTTTCAATCAGAAAACTATATTCAACTGCTAAATCTGTAACATATCTAGTAGAAAGACGTAAGGTTCTTAAAATGAACAGGACAATTCTTGTAACTCTGTGCTAGATCGGTTATCTTTTAATTCAAGATCCCATAGATGCTATACCACAGCATCTGTTCTGTAATTTGCTAACATGATACTATTCAGTATTCAACAGGCCCTTCTCATGTGTGAGTGTCTGTACTGTAGTTTTGCATATACACAGAAGAATTATTGTGTCAACTCTCATGCACTGTGCTGTAGGTTCCTCACTCATTCATGGCCATGCCTGCATGGGTAACCAGAGTAATACACAAGAGGTGACATCTGCCCACCTGTTTCACTCAGGAGCTACCTGTCTATTGTATGAAATAGACTGTACTTTGTTTGTAGCTTGCAGAATTTTCAGAACTGACTTTTACCCTCTGGTAATGTACATACTGATTAACAATAACAAACAAAAAACAGTGATGTCTCTGTGGAGGTGGTGACAAGGTCACATGGGAAAAATAGATAACTGCTGCAGTAAAAAGCCAATAAAATGCAATCAAGACAATGATTTGTTTCATCCAGAATAATGAATACAAGATCTGGGGAAGAATTTAAGGCCAGTAGTCCATCAAGTACAAAAATTTATGTGTGAGTTGTTATGACCCCTTCCTGGAAAAGATGAGAAGGGCCTCATGTGTATGGCTGGAAAATCAGCAACATAAATGATTGACCGTCAGTGGTACTGTTGTGAGGGAGAAGGCCATGCCAGTAAAGGCTGGTAAGAGACTTATTTGGTCCATATAAATATAAATGTTACTACTGTACCATGTTAAAAACTTTGCACAAAAATGGATAACCTCTCTTGACATACCCAGGTACATATTAATGTCATGTTCTTAATCCACTACATATATAATAGTTTTTTCTCTTTCTCTTGAGCAATAAGCACCAGTCCAGCGCTCTCCACTTGATGTTCTGCAGCATTGCTCCATATGCTGCACACCAGGGAAATTTAACAGTCGATGAAAGGAGGTAGACAAACAATCACAGTGACAATCACCATCATAAAGTGTAATAAAAACTCACTAGAGTGTCAGACCACTGCTTATTGGCCAAGCAGAAAAAAACCCTATTTTAAAGAGGTGGAGACATGAGCAAAATGAAATGTAGTTGCATCAGTGCTACTACTGTTTAAATTTGTACCATATTGAGTACATTCCATAAGCCTTCTATTGTTTTCCCTTGTCCCAAGAATGGTGGACAATGCTAAACAATGTAGCAATTTCTTTCGTATTCACATATCTTCACAGACGAATGTATGAGATATATATATATATATACATATACATAATATTTTTTATGGAATTCAACCTGTTGCATTACCGTTCACTGACAATAAATCACAAATTTCCATCAGGCACAACAATTTCATTATTTTCAACAATGTGTACTGGTTGTGTGTTGTATACAAATGCCTGAAGATGGTAAAATATGACTGAAACTTGTAGCATATATCACAGGCACAAGGAATATTACATACACTGCCATGTTTTCAAATAAATTCCAAGTCAAGTGCAACAAATACATATTCCTCCCATGCCAGTACTGAATAGATTTAATTCTCTTACTTTTTGCATTTCCAAATTTATACCGTTCGTACAGTTTGTAATTTCTGTTGCAGAAAATATCATATACATAAAACACACATAACTTTTTATAAATTGGTTTACTTCAATAAATGTCAGAAGTCATATTAATTTTGCTTCCAAAGTGCTACCTCAAAATGCACGCAGGTCTACACTCCCATGTCTCACTACTGCTCAACAATCCTACATGCAAATTACAGCCTTTTTACAGTTATAGCAATTAAAGAATGCAAACTCAAGTACGTGTGCAACCCCTTGTCCAGGGCACACCCCAAACACTTAGCAACAAATGTGCTGACAGGATCCAGATACTCACGCCAGTATTCCTGACAAATGGAAGATCTCAGCATTGAGGTAGGCCAAATACGCCATGACAAAGATGAAGATGGGTTCTATAACTCGGACCTGGTGTGTGTACCGGGTGACAAGACCTGTAAGGAAACCCCACAGGATGCCAATGATGGTGCCACCAAGCGCCACCACAAAGAATGAAGCAAATCCGGCCAGAACGTCTGTGCACAGGATGTTGATGGGGCCCATCTGTGCATAGGACTCAAACATGTGATACAGCACCTGCAAAAGCCATACACATATCACAGCCCTTTATCTTTATCGTTACACCATGCATTTTGTAGAGTCATTTAATCAGCACACCAACCAATGCACATACATACATTTTTTTACATTAAAACGCTTAAAATCTCTCCAACATGTTTCGATCCCAAGATCATCTTTAGGGAGCTACATTGTTCCTTGCTAAAGTCACATATTTAAAAACACTCACTGATTAATTAAAAACAAATGCAGCAAAATTAATCAGTGAGTGTTTTTAAATATGTGACTTTAGCAAGGAACAGTGAAGCTCCCTGAAGATGATCTTAGGATCGAAATATGTTGGAGCGATTTTAAGTGTTTTAACATAAAAATTTTATGTATGTGCATTAGTTGGTGTGCTGATTAAATACGTAACACAGCCCTGTATATTTTATCATATATGTCGTGGACTCTGACAGCCGTGGTGGCATACACTGAGAATGATCTATTTCTCCTACGCACACTCTGTTTTATCATATGGAATTATATTTTGGGGCAATTCGCACACACATCACACAAACAGTATTTTCAAAATTCAAAAAAGAATTATAAGAATTATTACTAATTCCGGCAGTCGCGATACATGCCGACAGCTATTTAAACACTTACAAATACTTTCACTACCATCACAATACATTTTCTCCCTGCTTGTCTTTGTAATTAAAAATAGAGATTTCTTCCAATCCAACTCTG
>Ga0123354_10009591_pt1 | contig 14849 bp, 7 predicted proteins | sample TergutLab28metaG_2_FD_97872 | JGI IMG/M metagenome (GOLD analysis project Ga0123354, IMG submission 97872) | Labiotermes labralis P4 segment gut microbial communities from Petit-Saut dam, French Guiana - Lab288 P4 | ecosystem: Host-associated > Arthropoda: Insects > Digestive system > Gut ...
AAAGGAAACTTAAAGTGATAGGAACCCGGTCTGGACAACCTTATAAAATTTTCCAAATGCTGTTCATGAATTCATTCTTTTGTCTTTCTTACGCCGACACGTGGCTTCTGTTTGTTGAATAGGCCAATATGTAGATTAGCAGAACTTGCTTAACTTTTTGGCGCCGGATTTATTATTTTTTTTTTAATTTTTAAAAACTCTGTATATAAAATGTGAATAATACAGGAACCAAATACGTTAGAATTATGAAACAAACTGCATTTTGAAGAAAAAAAAAACGGAGAGTATAAACCATGTTTAAAGTATTCAGTACTATATTTTTTGAATAAATATATAAAATGAAACTTTAGAGTTTAGCGGTGCGGTACGACCCCTATAAGGGTCGTTAGGCGTCAAAGGGTGCTTTAAGAAGAAGAAGAAGAAGAGGAAGAAGAAGAAGAAGAAGTAGAAGAAGGAGGAGGAGAATGAGGAGGGGTTACCGATTGGTTGGCAGAGTGATTAGCCGAACAGTAAATACGTTCGAACTCGGTCAGAACGTCGTGAAAAGGACTGAATATTTTGAGTCGTTATAAACGAGTGTTGTTCTAACTGAGGAGTGTAATGTTATGATTAACAACAGGAAATGTACGTATACGCGTGACACTGAGGCATGCTCGGGTGTTTGAGTCCTGGACCCTTCTCAGATGGTCACACTATTTAATCCATTGTGGCCACACATTTCTTTGTTGTTCACTGTCGAACATATATTATAGAACTTTACAATTGTTAGGATCTATTTTTTTTCCCCAAAACTTGTTACTTTGTTTCAACGTTGATTTGGTAATATTTGTCGGTCGTCCAAAATATCAAGTCGTCCTGTGATTTACATGAAGAAATAAGGCAGATTAGTATCGATTACTGTGGACGGCAACCATGGTTACGCTGGTAACCAAATTGATGATAAATGTACGCAGGTCTTCACGTAAAGTGCATGTTATTTTTGTCCGATTATAACTAAACTTGATTTTTTTTGAGGGGTTTTAGTAAAATCCCTTAGTATAAAATTTCATAACAGTTCGTGCAGTGGGAGCCGAGATATTCCGTTCGTCAGTCAGACACGACGAAGCTAATAGTCACTTTTTGCGCCCAGCAAGTGCTGTAATGGTTGCATCGAGAAAGGCGCCGACTGAAACCAATACAGTTATCGTTTTTTTTATGCAGTCAGCAGACGGACGCCGGGTGGCTTGAAGTAGGTTATAACCCATTTTACATTCATCTGAACCTACGGTTCATAATCGTCTTCCTCGTGTGTTACCTACGGTTAGATGCACTCTGTACTGCTAGATAAGACAAAGATGTGCACGCCGTGAAGGTGTATGGAGTGAAGGTATAGCTCCACTTATTCTTAACCTCAGAACTAGCTGCACACGACTGCCGCTTCACTCACGGAGAAACCCCACCATTACGCATAAAACAGGTGGCGGGGCGGACCCCAAGGTCGGTTTGGGCACTTTGGAGAAGCGATAAATCAATTGACCTTGCTGGGATGGAACAGAGGTCCCAAGATTTTTTTTATATGGTTCATACCGTGCGTTTTCTTATATTTTCCATATTTTTAAAAACCAACAAACTTCTCTAACTAAAATGCAATATAACAGATTACAAAACACACTTCAGATCACGTGCCTACTCCTACATGTTTCGGCACCAATGTTCCATCATCAGGGAGTTCTTCAGCAACAAAGGTTCCTAGGTCCAACGAGTATTTCAGGCGCTATTCGCTCACACTTCCATAATAAAAGTTGAAGTCTTAAAATGTCAAAACTCCAGATTACACATAAACAAATATGTGTTTATGTCAATGCATACGTTGTAGACACAGAGCGAACATTGACAGTTCTACCGGACGAGATCCTTTGAATCATGTATTGATAGGAATGCTTGTGTGCACAGCCTGACAAGTACATAACGACCGTGATTGTATAACAGAGTGGGCTCATCACTTTGTGGTAGTGTTGTTGCAGCGAGGTGGACTTATTCTTGTTGATGTGTAATCTGGAACTTTAGCTTTTTAAAACTTTTAACTTTTATGGTGGAAGTGTGGGCGAATAGCGCCTGTGTTGTTTGTTGGAACTACAAACCTTTGTTGCTGAAAAACTCCCAGATGATGGTATCTTACTGCTGAAGAATGTAGGAGTTGGCACCTGATGTGAAATGTGTTTTGTAATCTGTTTTATTGTATTTTCAATAGTGCATTTTGTTGGTTTTTAAGAGTATGGAAGGTTCCCTAGATAATCCAATCCATAGCCTAATCATTATAATTCTATTGATAGAGCGTTGGTATATTAACCAATAACCACGCATCTTTTGTACAAGAACGGAGCTCGTAATTTCTCGAACACGTAAGGATATACGGCGAACACCAGATGATCCTCGCGATGGGTGGGCGTATCTGGTGCGCTACGGGAGGATTGTTGACTACATGAGGGACAAGAAGATTGCTATTGGTGGGAGGGACAGACCGTTCTACTGTTACGTACCTATCGAAAACATAAAGAATTTAGAGTAGCCTGTCAGGGGCGAGTGCACTGAACGAATGCTTTCAGAATGGGTAGTAGCAACACACCATTTGCCATGAAATCTTGCGCATGTGCATCCATCGCATTCCTAGCAGGGATCATCTCGTTGGCGGTCGGTTATAACTCGAGGGTAGTAGGAGCTGGCTGTTTGCTGTTTTTTTGTTGTGTTGTATCTACGTTGACCTGACAGTTACAATTCTGTTCCTGCTGAAATTCTGGCGCCAAACTAATTGATCGCAAAAACTACTTGTCTGTGTTGGTAGCATTTCTAAGTGGAACTTATGGTTTTTACTGGTACTGTTAATTTCCTGATGTGCTGACGTTTAAATGAACGTTCGTGACCTTCACAATTAATCGTTCTGAATGATGTTCGGAATCACGATTCGGGTCTTCTTGTGGTTTTTAGACTGGGGATGGAAGGTTTAACTCTCGTTACCTTATCCTGTGGTCGGGCCTTATTGTGTCATTCTTAGCTTATGTCAAGGGCGTCCAAGATTTTTACTAGTAGTCTGCGTGATCAGATATTTGTACGTCTGCGGGCCCCGTTGATTTTTAGACGCGTTCGCAAAATTGCGAAAAGCGACTCAGCTTCGTCGTGTCTTTCTGTCCATCTATCCGCATGTCCGCATGGAACATCTCGGCTCCCATTGGGGAATTTTTTGAAATTTGATATTTGACTATTTTCGAAAATCTGCCGGGAAACTTCAAGTTTCATTAAAATCTGACAATACTTGAAAGCCAGTGTACATTTTTAATCATATATCGCTCAGTTCTAAGAATGAGAGAAATGTTTCAGACAAAAGTTGTAGAGGAAATAAAAAAAAACACATCTTATGTTCAATAACTCCCCCCCCCCCGAAAATCATGCCATTTGCGAGATAATGTGGAAAAAAAATTTCAAAGCCGACCAGGCCACAGATGACAGTGTAACACGGCGCATGAGCACTGCATGCTGGATATCTAAGGCCACAAACGCACTCTCAGAATATGTAACACTTACTGCTTTTCCGCTACAACAATGCTTGAACGAACGCGCCTCAATGTTACGCTGTACATATGTGGCCTGTCTTGGTTATTGATAACATTGGTGAACTATTTGATTTGTATACTCAGACTAACAAAACAAGAGTAATGTATATTCTTTATGTTCATTACATCATGTTTCGGCCAATCTTTATGACCATCTTCAGATACTTGCACAGTTTATAGAAAAGAGAAAGTATGTCAGGTAGATGATGACACCTTTATTAGTGATGAACTATTGTCTGGTAGCTACTTGAAAGTGGCTATTGTTTTTGCAGGAATACAAAGTTTAATTCGTTGACGTCAGACTCCAAGCAGTTACACCCGGGGTGCACAAATCCCTGGCGCCAGATCGTCGTGGCGTCTAATTTTTTTTTTTACGGCGGCGCCTAATGTTTGTGGGTCCTCAATATGGAACTTGCTTCGTGTCACCATTCTGGCGCCAAGGGTTTTTAGCTGGTTTCTAGTTTTTTGAGCCTTTGTGCACCCCTGAGTTACACAGCTATCGCGGTGGACAGGTTAACGTTGTACTGGTACACTGGTTAATATGTGTTAGGGCATTGGGTAGGAATTATTTTGCGAGAAGTTTCAAGCAGGCAGCGCACCGGGGTCTAAGGGGCTGTTTTTGTGCCCCAGGCCGAATGTTAGACGCCGCCGACTTCATTAGCATTGATGCCAGTTTGGATTGGTGTGAACTGTAGGAACTGTGATCAACATTTCTTTTGTAAGAAAACACTTTCTATACGATGTCTAGTTTTGTTGTCGAGACTAACGTACGAATCGTTGTTTGCAATATTTTGAGGACTATCAGACCTAGACAAGACGGTAGCATTAAGCGGAAGTGTGCTTTAATAGAAAAAATACACTTATTTTATGAATATGAACAGGAAATCGATGTTTCATTATCGCCGACAAACCCGAACTGTATCAACAAGGAACCAGAAATAAAAAAAAACTACAAATAACCTCTTTGAATATTTATTGCTTTCACGTATTGTTTGGTAATGTAATCGCTCTTCGCAATCTTCTTCCTAGTACAGTAGAACTCCACTTATCCGAAAGCTGGTTATTCGGATCGGCTTGGCCCTTCTGCTAAATTTGTCAAGAATTCTACAAAACTAATTTGTCTTGAAATTACCGGTTATCGGATCAAGCACAGTACAGTGTTATGTCTTCTAGAATTTCTTATCAGGAGTGTTCAAAAGTTTAGACGCAGGTTTATACTGCAAATAGTAACAACCGAACTTCAAACTGCCAATGTAGCCTATTTTCAAAGAAATATCCAATTATCCGGATTTTCTGCATATCTGGATGGCTCACCGTCCCAGTTAATCCGGATAAGTGGAGTTCTACTATACTGCATAAAAAAGGAAGTCCTTTCTCAGGTGGACATAAGTGCGACGTCTACGATGAAGATGTAGGGGTGTCATTTGCTATCGATTAAACGATTTGACAGGATACCGTAGAAAATGTGCGCTATAAATACAAATTTAACGTATCGATATGCCTTATAATTTCTTGGTTGTCTTCTGTAGCATACTTTAGGCAACGTTGGAGATCATATTTATTTACTTACTGTTTCATCAAATTTTCTAAAAATTTGTATTTTCGTTTACGGTGGATGAGTTGTTGGGAAAAGAATTCGATTTACGTATTCATTTGGTTCGCTTTTGTAGGTTAAAAGCAAAGCGATGTGGACCTTGACCCTGCCAATCAGCATTAGGAGACCTTATGTAATTAAAAGGTTAGTTACTGCATATTTCATCTCTGTTACGCAATTCTCGGTGAATATACATTTTTTAAAGTGGCCTGGATGACTTCGTCGTCTGTTATTGATCTCACGTTTGACCTACTGCAGACCAACTTTGATGGCTAGCCGTCAGCTGCATTTCATACAATATTTGTCAGCACACTCACTTACTTCAGTGCGCCTGACTATTTATATCTGCATCCTTCATCAGTTACAGTACGCTGATGTTCTAAGGACATGTTCCGAGAGTGTGGGCACCAGAACCAGTATGGATGCGGTAGCGAGGGCGGACAGATCCCTGCTCGTATCGGGAGCCGAGCCCTGGTCGTAGAGTGAGCTGGTTGTAACAGACTTAAGTACTGCGTGATTTATCTATGGCACTGCATTTCCTTTAATTACAGATAATATTTGAATTTTTATGTTATTTGCATAAAGCGCATAAAATGGGGCAATCTCAACTATTCGTATCTTTCCGAGAGTGTTCGACATACGATATTGTCATGACGGTGAATATAAAGATAACTGTCTTTGGGACGTGACTCCGTGTAGTCTAGTAAAAAATATAGAAAGATATCGGAGGGTTACTGTCTTCATCTACCCTGGAGTTGGAGACAGTAGGTTCCTCCGAAACTTTCGTAAATTCATTCAAGGCTGCACGATGTCTCATCCCAGAAGGTAGTGAACCTTATATTTGAGAGAGTTGATAGATTATAGAAAGAGAGACTTTTCGTTTTAAGAGGTATATTTCAGTCTTTGTTATGCACACCTAACTGAGAGTGCAATCTTTGTTTGGAACGTTGTTAGATATGGCGAACGTTTAACGAACGGGCAGGAAACGCAACTTAAGGCAGAACCGTGTGCCGTATGTAATATTAACGAACTCTGCACTAATATATTTGTGTGCGCAGTAAGTGAATGTGAATCCGCCAAAACACATTCGAAAAACTAGCCTTTTATTCTTACTTGAAACAAGTGCGTTAAGAAAAGGGAAGTATTTGGCAATTAAGACTTTGAAGGCTCACTTGTTACTTAGTGACCTGTGCCTTGAAGATACACAACTTTTGAATTACACGTAATTAATAAATATTAAAATGTCTAATGGAGTAAGCGAAAGTCTTCTCTCTGCTTATACGGCACATATTTTCGTTACGTACAGAATACCTACTTTACTGCGTCGTAGGCTACTTTCAATTGTAACTGCAATATTGTGATTTTATAAACGAAGCTTGCGAAATTAATGCTTGTAGTATTTCACTGGAACTAGTAAAGGGATTTCAGTGAAATTCAGTATTAAGATTTTACGCCAGAAGTTGTTGGGTGAATTTAATTTTGGTTCTTATGATTCCAGTATAACTCGAACTTCTTACGGATCTCAAATCTAACCTGACGAATTTGTGCAGTTCGTTGTTCATAGGCCAGTCGAACGCATATAGGGATTGTCATTTCGTTCCGTCAGTTCGGATGTTAATAACTTCGGAATTAATGAATAGATTTCGTTGAAACTGGTACTGAGGGTATACGCTTAAGATTGTAAGGTATTTTAATTGTGTTTCATATTGGTGACAACATGGCAAACTGTTCCTCTGCACCATAAGTAGAGAGGTTAAGTTCTTTCGAATGTGACGTAGTGCCATTGGGTGAGCGGTTGCTGACATTCCCTCCAAACGTCAAACACTCACGCAACTATCCAGTGTCATCCCAGGAGGCCTGAATCCTCAGCAACGCCACTGTGAGAATCTCAAATCTTCTATTCACACATGTTGATATGTTCGAGTTTTGAGGTTTTGACAGCGGTGTAATTGAGGGTTGCATTCATAGACGTAACTTGGCTAATAAAACTGGGAGGCAAAATCGACCATGGTTATTGGGAACTTTAATTGACGAGGGAGTCAAGTTACAAAGAGGGGGAAGATTGATTTGAATCAGTCCTTAATATACTTACACGTCTTTCCCCACTTTCACCCCTCTTTTATATGCCTATTCACTGAACTTGCCAAAAGAAAACTATTCTGAAGTAGAGAAAAGTGTGTGGCGTGCTTTCACCCCCCCCCCCCCACCGGGGTCCCCCAAGTTACGCCTATTGTTGCAGTCATATGGGAAGTGACGCTATGTCGCTGGGCAGTTGTTTCTCGACATTTCGAAGGAACGTGTTGCCTTCATCTTAAAGGGAGGATTTTTCAAGTTTTTTCCTTTTACCGCAAAGTCTGTGTTTGCTGTATAGTTTGTGTCACATGTGATACCTTGAGAGAATTTCGGACGAATTTGTCATTTTCATCGTTATGACGTATCCCACTATGGAGCGTGTGCCGTAAATTGGGGCTTCGTTTATGTTTAATTCAAGAACTTGCGCTGCTAGTTTACAGCTTTTGGGCCTGACATCATATGCATTGAAGGGAGCCGATTGAATAGATTAGTACAGTGGTAGCACACTACACAGTGCTCTTTGCTGAGGAGCTCTTTTGGCTTTTGGGACGGTGACCGGGGGGGGGGGAGGAGATTGGTTGATTCCAAGACTAATAAAATGTATCAGACGTATTAACAACTGAACGTGATGAACAGCTTGTGTGCTAATTTAAAATAAGAGAAAGGTTTAAGCGTTTTTGACATTTTTTTGCGACCGTAGATTGAGTTCACATATTTCTGTGGGATCCCTTCTCAAAACTGTTACGTTGGCCGGTTGGGGGGAATTGGGCTTTTATGTATACAGTATACCAGAGTCACTTCGGATTCTGTGTATCGTGCAGTGTTAAAGCAATGCAAATCACTTAATGACATATTACTCATACAAACACTGCCGCGTTGAAATTGTCACTATCGAAGGACCACCAGGACACCCTTCGCCGAGTACAGTTTCAGAACCACTGCTCTGCACTTCAATTTTTGAGGTATTTACTTGCAAATCTGCTGATAGCCGCTAATTGAGTACTGTACTGCTTTCCTGCAGCCTTCTGTCGAAGGAATTGCTACGTAGGAAAGAACTTGTGTACTTTAGTAGGTCCACAAAGTCATATGTCTAAGACACACTGTACCCTCCACGGTCAGCTGCTAGCCTTCCTACAGACAAGGTACATCAAGGCATCCAGGCATACTAGGAAGCGGGTAAATGCTACAAAACCGAATGTATTGATAGAAATCTACTGACATGTAAACAGATGGACTCTTACACTACACAAATGTAATAAAATACCATTAATGTTTTTTGGGGTTGATCGATTTTGTCAGTATCTAGACTGCACTGCTTTGGTGGTAGATGAACGAATACGAATACGGAGAATTGGTAGAATGAAGAGTGAACAGTTGCGTAAGAAGCTGTTTCTTTCCTCTAACGTAAGGGTTCGCGATATTTTAGAGACGTTTGCGCCAGAATCGTTATGTTTGAAGTGTAGAGCAGAACGGACGAAGTTTACTTTCTGTCGCGTGGATACCTCGTCGTCGTCGTCATCGCCATAATCATCACCGTTATAGTTTTTATACTCTGTAAACGCGGAGGATCGGGTTCATTCCCGGTCCAATGCATATGGGATTTGTGGTGGACATTAGATTGGTACCATCGTTTCGGAGGTACATACTGCGCCCATCTTCAGGCCCGCAGATAACTGCAGTATAAATCTGCACATGCGTGGAATCTGGGCTCATATATGCCATGTACACGCACTCACCTACCAGTTGGCAGGTATTTTTGCTCTGTCGTTGAAGCATGAAGTGGGTTATTCTGTGCCTGTTTGTTTACAAGACGAGGAACAGCAGACGACCTGTATTTACTGCAGAACTACCCATGACTTTTTTTTGAGAATTTTTTGAGAGGCATGATGAAACTTGTGGCTGCAATAGGAAAGACTGTTACCTCATTTCTGTCTACAAGTCACAGTGGACTTGAATCAGTGCTATGGGAATCATTGGATTGGTCATGGAGGTCCGCGTGCTGGGCACCCCGTTCATCGGACTTGATTTCTACTTCTGAGAATATTGGAAGCGTTTGATTTGTCACGGGTAAGCGCAGACAGGTGATGAACTCATACGGCGTATCATGGACTGTGATGTTCTCATGCGTAACAACAACGAAAGCACATGGAAAGCAACTGGCACTGTTTTCCAACGAACTCGCTTGTGCGTAGTGATTGCGAGAGGTCACTGCGAACAGTAAGCTGCTGAAGTATGAAAACAGCTTATGTTGAACATGGAACGTAACTGCGGCACGTAACGGCTGGGAATATGACCGACGCTGCTAGTATTTTTCAAAGTAAGCCTACAGATAAGAGCCGGAAGTTTGGCTGGCGCTTCATGGGACGTACTGTATGCGTCACTCCTTGTCAACCTTATATGTGGTGCAGACAACGTCAGAAAAATTTGGTGTGCTTGCGGGCAACATGAAATTCAATACACACAATGAAGAATAAATAAGTATACATATAATTATGTGTATAATTTTGTCTGTGTATTTTTCTGTATATCATGTGAAATAAAAATATATTGATAATACGAAAAGCTTATAAAAATGCATGAAAGTAAATCATTATCTGTCCAGAGACAAGTGAATTATATTTATTATATAGAATTGCAGGTCCCATGGCCTACTGGTCTAAAGCATAGATCTGCGGCCGCTCGCCTGTTGAGGTTGCGGGTTCTAATCCCGCCGGGGGCATGGATGTTTGTCCGTTGTGAGAGTTGTGTTTTGTCAGGTAGAGGTCTCTGCGACGAGCTGATCACTCGTACAGAGGAGTCCTACCGACTGTGATGTGTCGTGTGTGGTCTAGACACCTCAAACATGAGGAGGCAATGGCCCGCGTTGGGCCGCAGCACCATGGAAAAAAAGAACTACATGTTTCGGCCTTCTCAGGTCACTCTCAGGTTCAAGGTTGGTCTTTAAAGTCCAATTGTGAACCTGAGCATAACCTGATATAGGTCGAAACGTGTGGTTTTATGAAATAAATAGAATCGAATTGTGTTTGGACAGATAATTATTGGTTAGGTTGAAGAAATCCAACGAGATGCAACAGCTTACAGATATTTATTTACTGCTAAATTAATTTAGCAGTAAGTATCTGCATACTGTTGTATCTCGTTGGATTTCTTGAACCTAGAATTACGATGCACGGAACCACGAATATAAAAAAAGATAATTATTGGTTTAATTTTTATACTGTTGTCAACAGCACGTGATGACGTACGTTAAAATTATAAAAACGCAATTTGCATCATAGGCTAGGGTGTAGCTCTTGTAGCATATATTTATATAAAGTGTATTGGTGTTGTGTCTCGACACATAACGAATAGCTTCGGCGTTCTTAGCTCGGCTTTGCCAGGGAAAGGGTTAGAAGACGTCTTCTCGTTACAAATGTCTCCGCGGACAACAGAAAACTGTGTCGCGGGAAACATGTTGCCAACGAGCTACGGGTTTGTGGGGCTGTTGTGTATGTGCGCGCGCCCGTAGTCGTGCAAACACGCACACGCACACACACACACACACGCGCGTTACGATTAAATAGTAATACAGGGAGCAGCTACTGTAACTTCCTTTGTTAGTGTGATAAAAACGCTTAATTTTTGGAAATGTTTCTAAATAGTCATGTAAATTTGCGGTGTACGTAATTTAATTTTGGTCAGTTGAGGTCAAAAATGAAAGAACTATGATAATCATTACAGTTGTTTCGTTTGTATGGGATAAGAAAGTTGGATATCGACCTCATTCACGTAACTGGGCAGTTTGATCCGAGAGTTCGCCGAAGAATGCACACAAGGCTTTAATGGAGCTGACAGTGTTTTAGATGGAATTTGTAAAGAGCAGGGGAGCGGCCAGTTACAGTGAACAGGTACTTTGAGCACAGCTGCGAGCACCATACGGAAACAGAAAGACTAGCGATGAATGATTTGCTTCATACTTCAGCTGTCTTCTCCGTAACATGTCCTACCTGCTTCGAACGTATATCTATTTGTGACATTAATCAAGGGCTATTTGTAATATTTTGAATGAAAACCACGTTTCATACGCGTCGATTATACTTTAGTTATTTGTAATAAACAGTTTACGGATATAGATGTCTGCCTGTGTAAAACGTTTTAGGTTTCGGTTGTTAGGTCTCTTCTTGGTTTATTTTACCTGTTAGCTTGTCTGTTTCGCTTTCGCTTTCAGTTTGTGAGGTGGAGTTTCATTCTTCATTGATGGTCTTTGGGAAGTTTGTTATACAGTACGGAATAAATGGATTTAATAAATTACACCATCTTGTTAAATTCACCCTGGAAAATGAAATCAACCAACAACAACAACATTTATTTCTCTGACCTAACAGTTACAGGCCAGGTGCGTAAATTGAATACTTATATATACAGAAAATAACGTGTAGAGGTGCAGTTGCTTGCATTGATTCGTGTCACCTGTTTGAACACGAGAAGACGACATTGAATTACTTGAATAATATGATTACATATCCTATACGAAAATAGAATAAATACAAATAGTTTAACATGTAAGGGAAGTCCTTAAAAACATACGCCAGAACACATAAGAAAAGAACCAAACTAAACAAGAATCTTAACATGAATAGGGGCAGAAGCTTTGCAGCTTTTGAGTGCTTGGTGAAGTGTCCGGAATGCTTTCCGTCAATTCCAAAATACTGATGTAACAACGACATGGATTACTTACAGTAGGCCTATCCGTAAGATGTTACGTGAAACTCAAGAATACATTTATTTTAGTGGGATTTATTCGATATCATGCCTGAGTTACCCGTGAAATATTCAAGAGAAACAGTAACAAGATTTCCTGTGTCTGACTGCAACAACAAAAAAGATTTTTCTTTAAATTAGGGCGACCTGAGCTTACGATGCGTGACCTTGTATGGCCTGAGGTGTTTCTGCTCACTCACAGTTCCAATTAGCGGGAAAAAAACTCACAAAACACACACACATATATATATATATATATATATATATATATATACATACTTAATTACTTACTTTCTTACTCCATGGAGCAGAGTCCTTCTTGAGAAGCTAATCGGTTCTCAGCTAATTCCCCGCATTTTATAGAAAAAGAAGGTTCGTTACCGCATTCACAAGTGCTCGCCACCTGTCCCTATCCTGAGCCAGATCGATCCAGTCCATGCCCTCACATCCCACATCGTGAAGATCCATCTTAATATTATTCTCCCATCTACGCCTGGGTGTTCCAAGTGGTCTCTTTCTCTCAGGTTTCCACACCAAAACCCCACGCCGCTACTTTCCCCCATATGTTCTACATGCCCTGCCCACCTCATTCTTCTCGATTTGATCACCCGAACAATATTGGGTGAGAAGCACAGATATATATATGACTGTGTGTAGTGTATATACAGGACGTGTTACTATGAATTATTTGTCAAAAGAATTTGGCAAAATTGTCTGTTGGATTTGTAAATATTGTGTTGTAATCTAAATTCGTCCGTATTTGCCAGTTGTACAGCTCCAACCTCGACTGAATAATAGGACGTCACAGGTTGGGAAAATGTTTACGGTAGAGAGGAATTTACCTTGAAACGAAACTTGTGAAATGAATGGTTTCAGAATTCCTCCATCTAAAAAAAGAATGGTTTTGTTATCTACCTGTTCCTTAATTGTAAGCTAGGGCCAAGTAAATACAACCTTTTGTCCAGATAAACAATCCCCGTGTCATTGTTATGCATTCACAAGTACTGTGCTCAATTATGGACTTAAACAAATAATGTTATGATGATGACTGTGGCACATCGCGTTTTCTTAAAAGTATGTTGTCATGTTGTATACTGAAACGCTGTAATAGGAAACAGGGACTTATTTTAAGAATTTTCGGTACTGAGGCTATCCAGAGAGTCGTTATTTCTCGGTACGTAATTTGAGCGTTTCCTCGAAATCATGTGCATACCTGATGGGGTCCATTACTTTGTATTCGTCATGAAATTAAAGACTGAAAGTAAAGAGATTTTCACTAAATGTTTGTAACATAATTGAGAAGCTTTGAAGCGAAAGGCGTTTGAATTAATTTGCAGAAAAATTGCTAAAATGTAATAAAACATTGAACATTTTAATGTCTTAGGCACTAAAGTTATATTTCCTACCGTGATCTGGGTAGAGTGTACTACGTATTGCATGAATTGTCGACCTAGTTCGAGTTTTTTTTACCATGAAGGAAACTGATTAAAGTCTGATAAAATATTCTAATTCTCATCCAAATCGCTTTAATATTTCATGAGGATTTCCTAGTGACTTGTAACATGCATGGAAGAGGTGGTTGGATGGGAGCTGTATGTGTTCACTGTTTCCGCAAATCGATATAGAGGCTTACTTGTAGATACCCCATCAGTTCGTAAGACTCCCACGTAGTGTTTGTTAGCGGATCGGAACTGTAGGCGCATTTGATGTAGACGGACCAGATGTCTTTCCTTTCACCGTGATTGTCAAGGTCCGATTCAGTTAACAAATGTTGCAATTCGCCTTGCGTTTTACATAACTGGAACTCTTCGCCTTCTGGAGAACTGTTCTCTTCACTGGGTTATTACGCAGCGAGTAGTGATAATTTCTTACCGACGTTTCGGGACAAACTATCGGTTCCATCCTCAGGGTTCAAGAATACAAAAAAAAGAAAAAACCCTGAGGATGGGACTGATAGGTTGTCCCGAAACGTCGGTTAGGAATTACCACTACTCGCTGCGTAATAACACAGAAGAGCGCAGATCTAAGCTATTTAACCGCGGATGTCTGAAACCTTAGCCTCGTTATTTTGCTGTTGGTGTAAAGAGACTGATTATCTCAGTCGGTTTAGTGATTACGGGTTGGACCGGCCAAGGATCCTGGTTCGATTCGCGGCACATGTTAGTAGGCCTCCTTCCCTAGCAGCGATGGTATATGGAGGCCACATAACATCAGGGAATATACGAAGCTTATACACACTTATACACTAATTAGAGAACAGTAAAGGAAAATACAGGAATGTTAATAAAAGAACATTCATCCTAAAGAATACACCTGACAGAGAATGTAAATGCGTCTCCCAAGGTCGGCATCGCTGACCCAGATTCACAAGTATGGACGGAAGTACCAGTTTTAACATTACGTAATTTGTGTATAAAATATTTTTAAACATTTTAAGTGCTTTTTTCCTACATACATATTTTGTAAGTAACAATTGTGGGCTCATTATGCATTTCCGTGGTATGTAATTTGAGATCTCAACACGAACATAAATTTTGTAAAATAGATTATGTGTTGGCAACTTTTCTCTATAAACTTTTTACCTGATGATGGCTGTGTAGATGAGCCGAAACACGTAACACAATGAGTTGAATGTATGAAAGGTGTTCTGATTGATGGTGTTTTTTCTGTACTGGTCTGTGTCTCTCACACCGGGATGTCCCACGTAAAAATATTTTCTCTTCTTCTAAACGTCTAGATCGGCTCTGGGGCACACTTAGCCCTGAGTAGTGGATACCGGGGGGGGGGGGGGGTGGGGCGGGCGGTTTGTCTGGCGTAATGCGGGGGGGGGGGATTATTTGATGTGAGCGCCATTC
>Ga0123354_10009592_pt1 | contig 14849 bp, 7 predicted proteins | sample TergutLab28metaG_2_FD_97872 | JGI IMG/M metagenome (GOLD analysis project Ga0123354, IMG submission 97872) | Labiotermes labralis P4 segment gut microbial communities from Petit-Saut dam, French Guiana - Lab288 P4 | ecosystem: Host-associated > Arthropoda: Insects > Digestive system > Gut ...
TATATATATATATATGTGTGTGTGTGTATTTGAACTGTGTAATTATTTAATTTATGTTATTCTGAATAGGTACTACACCTTTATTTTATAATATTTTATCTGTCTCTCAGTATTTCTTTTTTAATTTTATTCTATGTAAATTCTGTGGCTTCGTGATTGAAACCTGTAACACTCAATTAAGCCCTTCAAAGAAAATCAAGTTTAATGGAAATGATGGATATATGAGTTGTAAATTGGTGTATTACAACACGTCTTTACTGACAGCTGCATTTGCATGGTGTTTATTCTTTGACAAATTACGCAGCTAGTACAACCAATGCAAAAGCAACAATAATACAAGTGTCAATGGCATCCACATCTAAGAAATGAGTAGACCAGAAGCAAGTTTGACAATCTGACAACTTAGGAGTGACTCTACATTACAACAAAGATATGGTACATATGGGTAATTTCAAATATACAAATTCTGGGATGTATAATTGCTACTGACTGGAGCAATACAGCTTGTCAGCACAACATTCACAATGGGACCCAGTTACTTACTTACTGAAATATTGAACATGCGGTATGTCAGTGTATGTTATGTTCTATAAATCAGTGCTAATGGTGTTAGCATGGGGGGGGGATACAAATCTGATATGTGCAAATACTGTTAAGAACCCCATCAGTCTGGTCAGGCTAGGTTTAGGCCACATGGCCACTGCACCAGACTTGTACAGTCCTCTATCGTGTGCATACTCCACAATCTGTGTCTGCAGTTAAAACACTGAAATATGAACAGACGCCCCTTCCCTTTTCCCTTCTTCATAAAATACAAAAAGCAAAGTAGCATAACTGTGTCTGCTCATATGTGGTGATATTCTGACTCTCGTGTTGCACACTCTTACAAACGTTCAAATGTATCACTGTACAACCAACTGCAACTTCAAGCCCCACCACATTCAGAATCTCACTATATTCCATTCACTCACGCTCACATCACTACCACTTTACGCAAAAGAGCTGAGATTCTCTTCAGCATTGCTACAGCTTTCAAAATTACAGTATCTTCTCATGTGTATTATAGGCAAATATCAGTCCATTTTGAGGATGCCAAAAGTATGAACAGTAAAACTGTACTACTTTGTACCACCTATATTGGTGTCAATATGCAAGACACATTGGTAACACACATTGCAACTGATGAAGAGCTGTGATGTTAGGGACATAAAATTCAATGTTAGTCATGTTTATGACATGCCTGTAAGTTGGGAAATTTCTTGAACAAACAGTGCATCATTAGACTAAAATTTTAGAGGGACTGGCAAGCTACATATTTGCAACTAATTGCAACTTATCACCAAGCTGTGGAAAATGTTTCCCAGAATCTTCCTTTGAAAGTGATATGATGGGTGTCATATGGTTTTAAAAAATACGAAGTTTCTACCATTACAACCCTATGTCAATTAGAAACCTATAAATAATATATTCAATACTGCTTCTATTGAAAAGTTTCCCACAGATCCAGTTACAGCATCATTTATTGACATCAATAACCAATCATTATCAGTAAAATACAGCCGGTCAGACAATCAAAAGCAATTGTAACTGGAGCCATTATTACTGATCATGATATCAGTGCACTGAGCCAACAGTGACTCTAAACGAATATGAACATGTCACACACACAGCTACAGCACACATCTGTTAACTCTGTTTCTTTAATGCTGAATATTACATATTTATTTGACACTAAACATAAGTACATAAAGTTCTGTACTTGCCTTAGACTCAAAAATTTGTTCAGGCCAAATCCCAGAATTTTTAAGTTACCTGGAAAGGAAACTTTTGTGTAGGGTGTTGGGATTAAAAATAATTTAGACCATAAATACACATTTTTTTATTTTGCACCTAAGCATGGTACAAAAAGTAACTATAATAATAAAAAAGCAACCGTAGGTTTCCACAATACCATAATATGTAATTACAATTTGATTGAGTCCTTCATAATATGAAATTAACCCAAATCATTTGATTTGTGTGGAGCCAAAGGTATGGGTCCTTAATCTAAACACAGTGTTCATATAATACAACTACATGTAATGCAAAAAGTATGACGAATTATCTGAAGCTTAATTTTTTCATGTATTCTAATAAAGTACAGATCCTGTAATGGATGAAGAAAGTGTGTTTATGAGGGTCACATGCACAAAAACAAATAAATTCACAGCACACAGTTTTCAAACATTCTGTTTTTTTATCACATGGAAACTTTTATGTGCTTGATCTTTAAAGTTGTTAATTATATTCTGGCAATGGCAAGAGTGAAAAAATGGAGATTGTTACACTAGCTAAGTCATAAAATGTAAAAATGTAATGAAAATGACTGTTGGTCAATGACAAATCACTTAATATAACTAATTGCTTTTGATACACTCTTTCAAAGAAAATAATTATATTCCCATATGAAAACAGTTTGTACATTGTCTTTCATAACAAAAAGAAACCATGATCATGGTGAATGTTGATTTATTTGCTGCTTTGCAGCTATGATCATCACAATTCTGTTCCACATTGCTTGATCGTGACTTGCATTATGCCATGATGGCACATTCTTCTTCATATTTTTAAAATTAAAAGAGGTGTAAGTAGAAGTAGAGATATTTACATTAATACAAGTAAGTATTTTTACCTAAACTAATTCTTTGCTGTCATGTGATGTACTCTGAACTAGCAATTATAACTATTTTGAAGAAGATCTCAAAATACACAGTGTAGCTATTTGTTACTTGAATTTGTCTAGGGAAATGATTTAATATGTCCATATACCAGTGATGGTTCTAGGTCATACTATTATTAATAACAAATCTTCTCTGTGCTAGTTCAGTATCTGCTCAAGCAAATGCTTCTTAACATTCTGAAACTTCAAATAATTCATACTTGTTCTATGAAGTTCCATAAATGAACTTAAAACAATGCTAGTGGCATAGCTGCAATGGAATGTTTTGTTCTAGACAGTGCTGTTACCATCAAAACAGAAAATAAAATATTTAATACTCCAAGCATGTTGTTTCTGATGAAAGTAAAAAATAAAATAACTACAGAGCATCTCACTAATCTTTTCCCTCCCCACACCAGCTGCTGCAGGAGCAATGTTGCATATAAAGCTTACATCCACTGAGAATTTAGAGTTCAATTATCTCCCATGGTTGAACTTACCTTATTTCATTGCAAAGTCTTCAAGTGCTGATTTCCAGCACATGAAGACTTTCTGAAAATATCTGTTGACACATGACACATCTCTTCTGTTGAAACACTGAGAATTTTATTTTGAAAAGTGCCTTTCAGTTCTTACAATTAAAGTGGACTGCCTTACATTTCACCTTCTTCTGTTAATTCTCTGATATGTTTATGACAGTGGTTGGAAACTGTTTCTTTGGAATACACAGGCTCTTGGCTTGTGTGCAGACTCATTACACTTTCAGGGGATGTAAAAGCAACTAAATTTAGTATGTGGGGATTTTCATTAAACCATCAATTATTTTGGCTCTTTGTATTCATAATTACTGAAAACCATCTCTCATCTGATAAAAATAAAAATTGTCGTATTATATTTTTGGCCAGCAGTGAACCTGTGATTTGAAAATTTTTCCATCTTATGAACATATGAACTCAGTTATAAGACAGTTTGTGTGAAACCTCATGTATAACATTAAACATTTCTCTGGTAACACCTAATTCCTCATAAGGCATGTTTTTTTCTGCCTTAATGAGTACGACATACCTAAAAGCCTTTACCTCTGATATAACAACATTGCCAATCATCCCTTCCAATACAATTTTCCAAGAAGTAGGCTATTTTGAGAATTAAACAACTCTCTGCTTGTACTCATTCAATAGCTGTACGAAGTCCCAGCCCAGAAAATTACGATTGTAATGGTAATTCATGATTGCAGGCTTCTGATGCATTGCAAATTAGATTAAACTCAACTGGGATGTTATGCAGTGTAGATTGCTTGTTACTGACGTTTCATAGACTGCTTGACATGGTCCTGAAATGTCAATAACTAACTACCAATATACACCATGTAACATACAGGAAGAACAAAGATTCCAAAGGTAAATGAACTTTGCACATAAAGTTGCCCTCTACTTTTCTACTCCTGCAGTAAACAGAAGACTGGTAGAGTGATAAGGTGATGACAGTGACGAAAAAGGAAGATTTGGCACTGAAGAAAAATTTATTGCGATATGAGAATATAAAATGGAGAAAATAAAAGCTGACATGTGTTGGGAATTTGATATCATAAAGACTACAATCCAAACTATTTGGAAAACAGAACCAAAATTATTAGTTTGTTTGAATGGCAAGGATCGAGAATAAAATGATTTCAAAAGCCTGAAAAAAAAGTGACATCTATGAGGTGCCACTGAAACTGTTTTAGCAACAGAGAAATGACAATATGCCAGTGAGCAGTTCTCTCCTCATGATAATATTTGTTTGTCCTATATTTTAATTGTATGTTTTAGCATAAGCCTGTATGGAAATTTACAATTGTATAAAAGTAATTTTTATTCTTTTTAAATTTAAATTTAAATTGAAAATGGAGTAAACATCTAGGTAATATGCCTACAGGTATATATTTTGTCTTAAAATATTTTTCCTTTACTTTCATATTACACCTCATTTATAATGACACAATTTATGCAGGCCCTTACATGATGTAATAACTAAGTTTAACTGTAGACTATTCTTGTACATGTCACTGTTGACAAGGGAATTTTTTACAAAAGTTTTGGCTACATTATTTCCTTTGCAGAGCTGTTTTGCCATGAACACATTTATCACATGAGCTGAACTGAGCTGTATGAGATACAGCATGGCTGGGTGGGAATTTCAAGTTCCATTGCTGATAAGAGAGACCCATGTCAGAAGACTCACTTTCCATAAGTGAGCTTATATTTCTATTAGCTTGGGAAACTTGAGATGCTCTGTATTTTACCTGTGTTAGAAGACTTTCTATACAACTAGTATATCTTGCATAACTGGGAGGATTTAACAGATTAAATCTGTGACTATATATCATGTTCTCCAAGATACACACCATTGCTGCTTTGTATTTCTGACCTCCCCTGTGCTTATGTTGCTGAATTTTGTAAACATACCATTTTAGACTGATAACTGCAGTTAGTATAAGTTACACTGTGCTTTGTAATTAATTTTCTATTACAATTTAGCTTTTCAAGTCAGATAACTATAGAATTTATTTGAGAGGCTAGAGGCACAGTTTGGCAAGAAAAGTTTTCCATTGTAGATAAATTCTGTGTATGCAACATACTAAGGATCTTCTTGCCTCCAGCATCCTCAGTTGTAATTAATTCTAGAATTTCACTATTATTAAATGTTTGCTAAATAGAAAACTACTAGTAGAACCAGCAATATAAGGCACATAATTCTGTAAAACTGCAAAGAATTGTGATTAAATAAAAAACCTTAGGAGAGTTCCTTTCTGTTGTTAATAAAGTAAATTACTTTGTATCAGTACAAATGTTAATGGTTAGTGGCAATGCACCTCTCAAAAATTTAATCAAAGAGTAAGAAAACAAATTCAGTACTTTTCATAACAAGATTTTTGTGTTGAATTTAGTAATGCTGTGGTCTATTTTTCAAACCTAAACCTACTACAACTACTTGATCTTTTTGGCACATGAATATTGCAGTCAAGTTTCACTTACATTTTATTGTTGGCTATTATTAAATTAGGTGATACAGTTTTGATAAAATCCCTTTCATCAAGTTTAGAAGCACAGATCTAAGATTTTAAACTATTAGCAAAGAGGCTACACTACAACGAATGAGTTTAATGTAAGCTTAAACAATATATTTTTGAGAGATACATTACAGTACATACAAATGCATCCTTGATGTTACCCATAAAAATACTTGATACTAAATATCGTAAGCAAACTATAAATGTATCAAAATGGCTGTAACAATAATAATAAAAAATGGGCAACACAAAGAGGAACAAAAATACTAATCAATAAATTAGGGCACACACAATTAATATACAAAACACATGCACTCACATAATTTTTGTATTATTATATGCATATAAAACATAAATGAGGAGTTCGGAATCCAGCCTTGTTCACAACAATCTTCACCATCACCACTAGAATATATAAATATATGTTTAAATGATGGTACCGTAATCTTTATTTTTGAAATGCACATAATGAGGTCTTCTGTTAGTTAATACCATGAAACAGAAAGCTGTAAAAGTGAAATAGTTACTGTTCTAAAATACTTGGTACTCCCACTGAGAAAGATTATTTTTGTTCATTACTTGGAATGCTATTGAATGAAAACTTACTAAACAAACATGACAGAAACTCAGGTACTCAACAATCAACCATAGCGGGTTTGTTTGCAAGGTTGTACATGCAGTTTTGTCTTTCTAAAATGTATACAAAATATCCAGATGAACTTCATTTTCCTTGTTTTTAATGTCTTCTTAACAAACATAATCATGTAATAAGAATTTTATAAAAATTAAATGCAATGTCTGTATGATTATTCTTATTGAGCTTCATACCTGGTTTACTCTAAAGTACTCATTTTGTGACCTTATTTCCTCCTTATTAGGAGCAAATGAGTACTTCAGATAGCTTGAAACACTATCACACTGATAGCAGTGTTGATGTCTTTTGTGTATCACAGTGACCTATGTACTGGTAGCAGACACGAACCATTGCTATAGCACAATGAATATTGTATGCTATTGTTACAAAGTATGTCAAAATAAACTTGTAATAATAGTACAAATTTATTCCAGTACAAGGTTTCCTATTAGTATAGTAACAATCTTCTAAGTTAAAAACAATATTCTACTAATAATTATTACATAATTACTGGAAGACAAAATTAGTCTTATTATAAAGCAGTCAAACAATATGGCTTCTATTATCAGACAGAATGTTGCATTGAAATACTAACTTCTTCTGCATTAACAGTGTACTTCTCAGCACATTCTAGTGTTGAAGGTAATGGATAGTTTATAATTATCCTATAGCTGTACATTGTTTACATGAAATGCTTGAACATGTAACTTAGTGAAATACCATGACAGTGAGCAACAGGCTGTTTTTGGCTTCATCTGTGGGTTGTCAAGTGTTATGTACTATAAGTGAGAAGCAAATATCAAAGCCACAAATCTGAATGAATGTAGTGGCTTTGTTACAGTTTTATTGTATATTGCCTTATTTCGAGCCAAAGGTAAACATGAAGGTTGTGGGATGTTGCAAGTCACAGTACTGGGGAGGTCTTACGCGGCCTCTAAATGTAACTGCTGTCACTGTTCTGTCATATTTCATATCATCAAGTCAAGGTCTTTCCCTGACAAATCAACAGAGAGGAGCACTTTGTTATGTTCATTTGTGCTGTTTCAAATGTTCTCTGACATTCTGAGATCAACAAACCCTGAAACAGGTCTTTTAAAACTAAAAACGCAACAGGTATAATATAAAACTTATATTTGATTCTTACAACTCTACAGTTCCTCATTACCCCCCACCCCCCTCCAAAAAATAAAGTTAGCAGAATTTAGAATGAATTGCAGCAGGTGTTAATCTAATTTTATGAATAGGACAGGTTTAAGTGTGAATATATGTTTATATATAATCTCTGCTTTATTTATACTAAATCTTCTCCCTGTTTCAAGTTTTTTCTCCCAGTTGGTTCTCACTTCATCATTAGTTGTCATTTAATCCTTTTTATCTTGGCAACACTGATGCAGTAGAAGTTCGTTTAATTCTCACTCACTGGAGATGCAGAACACACGCTCGTTCACTCTCACCATTCACTCACTCGATGCTGTTCAGAGCCCATTTCCTGAACCCAGTCTCATACACACAGTTATTTTGATATTGGTTTCAATGTATAAAAAATAAATATAAACAATAACCATCACACTCAGTGTTATCAATAAAACACATTTATTCACTGGTTTACTAGAGGACAAACATGATAAATTTAATAGAACATATATTTTCATCTTCACTCTAACATAAAATAACAATAATTATTATGATATAATAGTAATTACATTCAAATGAACAGTGTAAACGCACTGAAACACTTTGCCTCCATGGCATTGCAATGAAAGACTAATATAGATGCAGCAGCATTGTGTCCTGCTGTTAATGATCCATCAGTTCAATGAGTGTTACTTCAAAAGCATCATCCCCCTCCACTTGTTTTATCTCCAGAAGAAAGAGGTCTTCATTACAATAGTACTTGAGCATATCATCATCAATTTTGGCTATAATCCTGAAAATGAAGAGGACAGCAGTAAATAACACTGTGATTAGAGACACATTATTTGTAAGTCAAAATATTATACTGCCATTCTTTCATATATTCAAATTAAGCGGCTGATTATGAGAACAAGCCCGAATATCAGATCTCCAAACGCTACTCTGAAGTCTGTCATTTACCTACTGTATAAATAATTAGTGCAGATGCTTTGTTAAATAGTTAGTAGAAGCTTTGTTATTCTTCTTATAGTAAGTTAAACAATTATTAATCAGTCTTATTTGTCCAAAATTTCTACTTGAAGAATAGTTGTTCATTTTCCTTATGGATATTCTTTCTGTGACGTTGTTTTATAAGTTACAGTAACTTAACTATGAAGGGGAAAACAAATAGACAATTTTTCTGGCAAAACTTACCCTTTTCTGTTTTTTCGATACAAGTTACTAATGCTTGAAGTAGAAATTTTGTACTTATTCTCAATCTGGAAAATAAGGAAAACAGATTAATAGTTACTGGTATTGATTTTTAGGCAACAGGGTTTGACAAAGTCAAAGGATGGACCTACTTTGGTTTGTCACATTTAATTTGGAATTTTAAATCTTTTCCTCGCATTTTCTTGGAGAGGATGAAAGACAAATCAAGAGAATCTTTCTACTGTGCATTCCTATTTGTTTTCCAGAGCATGATATAGTTGGCCAAAGCCAATAACTGGCTCCCCAGTGATAAAACCTTGTAGACACATGCAAATTCTGCTGGTGTTAGTCTCACACACACACACACATGCAAATATACAAAAGGGAGAAGCAGGCAAACACTTACCCTTTACTGGAATAAGGTGCTGGTAGCACTATTTTCATTAAGAAATAACATTATATATTAACAACAGCCATTCTCAGAAACTGAAATTGGGGTAAACAACTGTATTTTGATTTGCAGATTTTGCAGGTGAATTTCACAGTACTTGGAAACATTGATGAAGCTCTAATGGCACAAAAAAATAATTGTTACCTCTGATCCCTATTGAATACTTCTTTAAATATCACTGAACCTTAGTCTTGTTTTGATTTATCTCTAAATAAGTTGGTTATTTTTTAAACAATTACAATGATGCACGGAACAATGAATGTAAAAGTTCTACACAGTTGAGGATTAAGTTATAAATGTGCAATGTACTGTTGTCTCTTCTCAACACACTGTAAGAAACTGTACTGTGTGTTACTTTGCAAAATTCCCTAACACATTTTGAATACAGCATACAGAGTGTATCTCTAATTGCTTTACTGATCATAGGGAAATATGAGCTGGAATATACAAGGCTGGACATTAATGTATTATGAAACTGTTGTGTTCCAACTGAAGTGGGGTGTCAAAATCCTCATCTCTCATCGCAACAGAAGTTTCAGAACTACACCTGTACAAAATTAGAGCCATACAACACCTCTATAATGGGGAGCAAGAAGACAGTATTGCTGGTGGTTTGAAGAATTGCTAACCAGTGCATTTCTTGGTCTGGAACACATGTCTTTCTTGGATGAGCCACAGATTACATTAAATAGGACTGTAAACAGCCAGAGTAAGAGATGTTGGTGTTCCAGTACATCACTTTCAGTTCATGATTTCCTGTGCATGATGTTGCAGTCTGGCATTTGGGGTATGTGAGCAAAATCAAAGGTCCTCAGTTGTTTGAATAAACAGTAAATTCATAACATTACATTCTGCTGATTCTGACATCTTACTTCAGACAGTTATGACGTCTTTGATCTCCACATTGGAATCCAATTGTCATTTGTAGGAAAATTGCAGGACAAATTATGTAAAAAATTTACATTCTTTGCCAGAATTGAAAGATGTTATTCTAAGAGTAATTGCCAATATTTTGAGATAAGAACTGTGCCATTTAATAACAAATATTTTCAACAGGTGTGAGGCCTGATTGCAAGTAGAGGTTAGCACTTTGAGCCACTTCTATGCAATAAGGTAAGCCAAAGAGCAGGACAAATATGGACTCTAAAGCAGGCTTTCATGTGATGAAGCTTCTGTGACAGCTGCCATGCTGAGACCAGAGATAACAGCTACTAACAAAAACTGAGGCATGGCAGAACTCTTCGATCCTGTAAGTATGTAGCTTTGTGGATGTAATATATCAGTATCTCCAAAATTTTGGAAGTGTGACATTAATTTACACACATTCATGTGTGATTAAATTAAACCAAGTCTTTTTGTTCAAAAGATATGAACAAACAATGAAGTCTCCTTCCCTCAAACATAAGTGTCTTGCCTTTACTATTAAGAATTGCAGCTTGTAACACTGGGACTTCCTGTAATGGTAGAGTCACAGTTTTCAAATAGTGGGGATAAATAAATTCATAATAGATGGTCTAATAATTTTGCTTCAATAAACATCAGAATTTGTGGAAGTTTATAGCTGACTGCCTGCATTAAATTTACAGTGTCCATTGGTATGAGTTCCTGAATATGGCTGTGCATAAACATAATTAACTACTGGAATGAAATAAAATGTGCGCAAACATTATCTCTGCCAGTGTTGTTCTGCATACTTCTCCACTTATTATTTTCGCTTACTTCCTAAGAGTTCTAATATTGTAATGCAGTTTTGTGCTGCATTGTTTGTAGATATTTTATGGAAATAAAAAGTATTTCATCCTTAACCTAAGAATGCCAAATGAAAGCTCATTAATGATGTGCATAATATGAAAATAAAAGGAATAATTTATCTAGAATGCAAGAAAAACTGTACAACCTCAGGCAATATTTCAGTATAGTTATGCACTAACCGCATTGAGTAGCCCCTGTGTAGTAGGAGGAACAACATGCAGCGGCGTATACACATCATCCGTTTCCTGCCGGACGTAGAGCATCACCCGTTCGTTAAGTGATGGTGCTGCCATCATTTTTGCCCTCTTTATTGGTGGACTTGAAAAAACTGTGCCGTCTGTTGAGAGGTTTGCACTGTCAATAATCCCATCCTTCTTATCACTGTAAAAATGAAACACAATCCTCAGCCAGTCATGTAAATCAAAGAAAGTGAGGGTCTGTTGGTTATTAAACATAACATATGTGTCAAGGATATGACATAGTTTTGTGATAGGCTAATAAGAGACTGCAGTAACAAATAAAGCAAGAAATTGGGTGGATGCAGGGAAAGTTAATGTCAGCATAAATTTCCCTGCAGTAATAGTCCAAAAGAAAAGAATCAAGCACAGTTCTGGGCTTCCTTCATGTGTATCCTGTGCAGTTGTTTGATTTGGTAACATTCTGCATATCAGAAGAAGACATGTGTAGCATTAACTGACATACGAAAAGGAACTTTGATGGCAAGTCTGAATGTGTGATTTAGGTGGGTTACTTTATAACCTGTCCTTATTCCATCCATCATAATATTTTCATCTTGAATGAATAAATAAATGGGCAGGTCAAACTGGTAATACTGATATAATCACAAGACTCATCACATAGCCAAGTTTTGAACCTTCTTTATTCTAAACATTTTATCCAGATACAATGTTTATTATGATTAAGGGTTGAAATACAGTAGCTTCCATACTATGTCTAGAAATAATGTACATTCAGCTGAATTAATAATGTAAGAACTCCGCCAGAAGTAATTCTGTAATGAATAATTTTGTAAGTTATTCCAAGTGTTCAGAAAGTAGATTTAACTTGAATTAATGCAATGCTACTGCACATAAAAACATAAATTCCAGAATGTTAAGGAAAATTGTTCCTCAAAGAAAAACTGCATCAGTTTTATAAATATAAGGGCAATTAAAACAACTGAATAGTTTTCGGTGTGGGTATTGTGTGGCAGTAGCATACTGGTGCAGATGTGGTAATTGCAACTGTTTACCACAGGATGTAACAAAAATACGGTCCCAACAAGTCAACCTGCAAAGGCTTTTAGGCTCATACACTTTAATGAAATGAGAGATATGTAATGGCATTGGACAGGCAGTTGCTAAGGGGGCATGTCAATAAATGTGCCAATATCAATTTCGTGTTAGGTAGAAAAAAATTATCACTATTGTAATTACATGTATTATTCTTACACACATAATTATGGCAGTAAATGGTATGATGCAGGCTTATAATTATCAGTAAAATGTGTTTACATTTTTGTGTTATTCTATGCTAGTTTCAATTTTTTTTTGTTGCTCACACACATCAAACAAAACGTATCCCAGTTGTCTAATTTTTTATTAGAATTTTAAATAAGTAAAACAGCTACATAACAGCGAACTAAAAGCTAGACTAACCATCTGCAACTGTACTAACAAAATGTGACATAGTTCAATACATGTAAGGTGTCTGATGGTCTTACAATGATAAACCTAAAGACTACACAAAGAGACTGTTGTGGTATATACTTTTATAATATAATTGTGCATTTGTTGGTTATAATAAATAAATTATGAATTAAAAATTAATAAAAATATAAATAAAAATAAAAAATAAAAATAAAAAATAAGAAACTGAAAGTGCGTTGCAAATTCAGAACATAAAGAGTGTTTCCAGATGATTAATCTCTGTGTCATAAGGTGACATGACAGGTGTATGAACAATTATACAATGCACCAAAATTGCATATTTCTTTTGATTTGATTATATTTCCTTGTTCTGCTAACAGACTTCTCTTGCCTTAAAAACCTAAAGCCAAAATACAACCAAATTTGAAAAACTGCACTTATCCCATCCTGTATTTTGATGCAAGAACATTACAATATCACACTCATTGATATTCTTTAGTGTAGCAAAGAATAGTGCAAAAAGCTGCCATGCGAGGATAGGATAGACAGAGTGCATCCTCTTACCCAGGTGTGTCCGGAGGGAAGTGGTTGTGGAACTTGAGAGTCGGCGTGGTGCTTGGTTTGCTCGAATGCAGGAGGAAGGGCAATCCCTGCTTCCCAAGCCCATGCTGAGACCCAGAACTTGCCTCCCCATTTGACAGGCTGATCACCAAAATGAGAAGAATTGAAATCAGGTTAAAATTTTCTATATTTTGTAGGTGAATTAGGTTCTAGTTAACATTTTTCCCTTCCAACTTCCTGTAATCCCTTCACCGGTGGTTTTAACATGCCACCTGATACTTTCAAGGTTAAACAAACATATTTGAGGCTTGCAGGCTTTCAATTAAGTTCAAAATCAAGAAAATGTATCTTTCGGTTATAATATATTATTACCGTTGAAAATATAAGCTAACATAAGAGACAATGTTTGACATTTGAATGAATTAAATCATTCATCAGTCAAATAAGCAGCATGATATTTCTCAGAATTTGGCTATGTTGAATACTTTGGTATGTGAGATTACTCAGTGTAGTAATGCCTTCCATTTTTAAAACAAAAATGACTAAGTAAATTTCATAGAATATTTTAAACCATTTTACACAGACATATTTATAAAATACGCTGCAAGCGGTACGAAGAAGTGGAAATTTGGTGGGACTTGTGTTTGTAACAGATTATGAAATAAACTCCTTATGCAATTATGAAATGAAATCTTGGAAAAAAATAGTCCCACCGAAAATAAGCTACATAGGAATTTTATCAGGAAAATAAGTGTATTGGCTTTTAGTACATCATAGCTATATCTGAATGATAAAATATTATCTTTTACATATTTACTCATATATCAAAGCAAAATCATTAACCATGAATGATAACACCCATACCATACTGCTGTCTGAGAGGTGGTCTGACAGTGCTTGAAGAACGTAGTGTACACAAACAGCAAACAGAATTTTGTACATTTGCAACATCTCTTGTGTCAAAATAGGAAATTTCTTATTTTGGCACAGTCTCACATACTTAAGGAAGTTCATGCCATGTCATGCCTAATTAATTTAGACAACTGTATGCGAAAGAACAGGAGAAGGGTTGATTCAAAACAGTGAGCACACAGAAATGCATGCAAAAATGCACCACAAAAGCAGAGTTTGCTGAGTATAAATCAAATGTAAATATTTCTTCCCACCTTGAACTGTCTGTCTCATGACCATAGAATCCCTGCAGTTCCATTGAAGTCAGCTGAAACAAAGAACAGCAACCCAATTTTAAAAATGTGTTGACAAAACACGATCTTAGCAAAAAGTGCCGGACACTTTATTCTTGCTACCCACTTCTGCTGTTCTTGCTTTTATTCAGTAATTGAACACATAACAGTCATAACACATGTAAACTGATTTCCATAAAATTTGGTAATGAGAGTTACAACTATATAAACAACTACAAATTTTGACACCGCGAGGGCAGTATATATTATCATTACTCTTGTTTGTGATTAAATATAGAGAATCTTTTCCATTGAACTCAGATATACATGACCGAAATACTCGCTATAATGACAATTTGTATCCTCCAACAACTAATTTAAAACTGGTACAAAAAGGAGTTTTATATTCAGGTATTAAAATTTTTAATCATTTACCAACGAGCATTAAATCCCTTTCTAAGGATCCTAAGCATTTTAAAAATAAATTGAAGAACTTTCTCCTTGAACACACATTGTATAGTCTTAATGAATACTATCAAGTGA
>Ga0123354_10009593_pt1 | contig 14849 bp, 10 predicted proteins | sample TergutLab28metaG_2_FD_97872 | JGI IMG/M metagenome (GOLD analysis project Ga0123354, IMG submission 97872) | Labiotermes labralis P4 segment gut microbial communities from Petit-Saut dam, French Guiana - Lab288 P4 | ecosystem: Host-associated > Arthropoda: Insects > Digestive system > Gut ...
GGAAAGGGGGCGGGGCGGCGTATTTCCCCCACCCCCCCCCCCCCCGCCGGGGTTAAAAGACAGGTTAACGCCTAGTCCCTACTCCCCCCCCCCCCCCCCGGGCCTTCACGGTCTGATAACAATACGTCAAGATTCACGCTGTCAAAAGTTCTTGCAAGATCAGAAAACAACCCACGGACATGACGCCTTATCCCAAAAACATTTGAATCTTCTACAACACCGGCGTTAGTTCCTCGATTCCCGCGGTGAAAATGTGGATTGTGATCTCCTTGGTTATAACATAATGATGTCTTTTACTATTTGCGTTTCGAATAAACGTTGACCAATATACTCGGGTTACGCTACCCTGCCACACTCCAATGAATCATAACTCAAAAGACCACACCAATGGTTGTGTTAGGTCCATTTCTCCTTCCCTTAGCTATCCTATTTCATACACAGTTAAAATGATAAGAGCTGCTATTAGAAAAAGGAATTACATTTATATACTTAGTCCTTCCTTTTACTGGTTGGACTGCAGGACTTAACGTTCACCTTCGATTCTTACTAACAGTGTATTCCACGTCACTCTACCAATATTTAACAGTGTACGTCCTATATTAACAAGCATGCAATTACACTATCAAAGCCAGTTAATATTCACCTAAAGCGAATATAAACTACAATGTAATGAATACTTACTTACATAACACAATCTCCAACTCCACGTGGTTTACCGTGTTATTAGATGATCTGTGACTGTATAAACAGCTATGGACACATGCTACCAACACATTATGGATAGAAGATTAATTTCCCGGTAACCATACCAAGAATATGTTACAAAATTTGTAATTTAGGATTCTAGTGTGATAACATTACACCGACTGATAGTTGTGTATTGGTTCTCTCGTTCGTTCATTATTTCAATCATTCATTTCGCACTCTGTCTTACGACAAGACTATAACCTCTGCTGAAACGAGATCTCTTCAACTTCCAGTATCTTTTCGTTTCATCCAGTAGTGGCTTACGTCTTCTTTCTCGTCTTCGAGTCCCTTCTATTATTCCTTCAAAAACAAGTATGAGAAGACTATTCCTATGCAAGATGTTACCAATCCGGGTATTGTATGTAGAACATTTCTTTCCTCCGACTCTAATCAATACTTCTTCATTTTTCACACGGTCGATTCAACCGCCCTTCTCAATCTTTCTCCTGCACCACATTTCAAAACTTTCAAGGTTCGAAGTGTCCAAGTATCAGCATCCAACTAAAGTACGCTCCAAATGTAGAATTTCACCAGTTTTTCCTTCATTTGAAGTCTAATTTGCTGGCGAACAGAGGTTTCTTCTATTTGAACGTTCCTTTGACCTGGCAATTCTGCATTTAATTTCACGTGTACATCTTGCTTCATTTCTTGTCCTGCTAAATCGTGTATGTACGCAGCCAATTTTATTTTCAACTACCGAAATATCAGACCGAGGTACTAAACAAACTATGCACATATTATATACGTACTGTGGAAGATGTGATACAACTAAAATAGTCCTACATGCCTGACGGCTAAATTTACCTACTAGCGTAAGTTCTACCAAATCAGCTGATCGGGTGTTCCATTGTTTTCAACGTGTCTTCAAATTCCATGAAATAAGGGCTCGGGTGAGTATTCATGATGTGCAATTCTATACTTCTACTCACTTAATTGAAAATGCGTAATGGAAAAGTAACTCTAATAGCTCCCAACTGTGATTGAACTGTGGATTATGACTGACGAGCAATTATGTTCATTTCTATCGTATTTACAAGCCCATTTTTTCGAATATGCAGGAAACAGAACCTTTTTAAGACGTGTGTAGAAATATGCTGGGGATATTTAGGACATGATGTAGGTTTAAGCGCGTGTATAATTAACTTGCATGTTGATAAAATATTACAGCATTTATAAATGAATATTTTAAAGAAAAGTTCACTATTAAACCCCCAGTAAACAGAGAAGGTCTTTATTAATGTTTTTTGGTAGTGGACATCCCGTTGTGTTTGAAGTACAATGATAAAATAAAATTGTGTATGTACTTGGTCTAACACAACAATATATTGATTATATGAATGGCTACTATTTTCGGCCATAACAGCCATCATCAGGCCATTTCACAAAAACTTAAAAAAGCTGGTAGATGATATAGTGCAAAATCGACAATTTATATGGGATCCCATTTACATTTATATTAATATAATTATTAACAGAACTCGACACATCATACTGTAGAGAGCACATTTTAAGGCTGTTAATAATTTTAAAGCTGTTAATATATGTCTTTATATCTTACCATAAATGTAAACTTATATAAACATATGATTATAATCTGGTAATAGAAAATTGTAAGCTATCATTACTACAACATTTCTGTATGATGCAGAATATGGGTTATAGTTATTTTATGTGAAGATAATTGCCAAATGACTTTGTTCTACCTCCTCATTTCTTTTCCAGTGACATCAGATGCCCAATATGGAATGTGAAGAAGACAGGCCAGATGATGCTTACCTTACAACTGATACTCCACTAGAAATGAACAGTAACTGGTATTACCTCCCAGACCCCATTCTTCTACATATATTTCAGTACCTCTCTGCAAGGGAGCTGCTAGATGTTGGCCAGACATGCAGGTCCTGGTTACGTGTTAGTTATGATGAGTACTTATGGAAAGATCTTGTTTACCACAATTACAAAATTGATCGTTCTGTGAAGATTGCACCAGGTATGTACTATTTAACACGTTTTAAAACCGTACTGTGAGTGAAAATTTTGCTGTGTTGACATCAGCTCTTCTGTGGAACATGATCTCTTCCTTATATGAAGGATCACATTTCCTAGTGACGGAGAATTGTGACTTTTCTGTTAATATGCAATTATTGTACGTACGAACATTCTCTCAAGGCAGAAAAGGGTATGTTTGAGAATCACTTTATTTTGCAGTCCAGGCTAGACAGAATATTAATGGTTTAATAGTTCTTCATGCATTGGTAAAATTGATCTGTCCAAAGTTTCATTTCTCCTGTGTGGCTTATCATGCACCTGTATTAAAATTCTGAAAACTGAATTACATTATTTAGATATTCATTTTCTTATATAAGTGAACTCAAGTTATATAATGTGGCATCCTGCTGTTGGCGATTCAGCTCTTCTGGGTTTTTGGACTTAGTTGCGGGTTGTTAATTCTACATGTTTCAAAGGAACGTAATTACCCCCATCTTCAAATGTCAAGGAATCCTAATTGATGAATCAAACAATAACAATGCTACTCATCACAGTAACCCAAAGTATCTAAATCCTAAACAGCAGTGCTGTGGAAATCTCAATCTCATGTTGTTGTGTTGTTTCAATTCCCAAGGCAAGACGTCGTGGTTGGCCGAATACAAGCGACTCTCTTACCACACACCTGTCACCCAGACTGAAATCCTGAGGGAACATTCACATCAGGTTCTTCATGTCAGCTTTGCTCACAATGGACAGATGTTTGCAACCTGCTCAAAAGATGGCTATGTTCTGGTAACTTAAAGCACTGTGAGACAACTGTGTTTGTTTTTCACTGAAAAAGGTGTCTCTATAGGCACTGATTATTGTTTCCATACTAACGTGTTGAAGGTATGGGACTCCAGCTATCCTGCCACTATCAAGTACTATCACGACATGAAGACATTTAGTTGGAAGTACACCCAGTTCTCACAGTTCAACCAATCTGACACGCTGCTGCTAGTGTCTGGAGTTCACTTTGGCACACCTCACAGCACTTCGGGAGAAATAGCTGTCTTCAGTTTGCAAGGTAGCTCAACTGTAATGCTCAGAATCAGAGTTTTTGGGCTGTAAGTGGGGTCAGGACTTGGCCTCTGGGATGTGATGTGGTGTAGCAGATCAGGGGGTGGGTATGCTTTGAGATTCTGACAGCAGGATTGATGGGGGTTCAAGTCCTGTGGGATGTTACACCTTTAAATTGTGCCTCTGTCTTTGGGATTGAACACTACATGCCTCTGAAATGCCAGTACTTATTACTATTCAACATGACATAACATTGCAGAAGACATGAATCATCATTTCAGGGGGAACCTGCTGCCTTCTTCAGGAGTTGGTGAAATGTCATATCTCACAAAATTGGCACTTGTGTGACAATGCTGGGGGTCATATCTTGCCTTATGCTTAAGGAATTTACCCAAGTACACTGCAATAGTGCTTTCTCCAACTTTAGATTGGTTACTACCCTGTGCTTTTGCACAGCAGCAGTAAATGAACCTTATAAAGCTCTGTGGTTATTGTATGTGCCATCTGCTTTAACATTAAAAAGCTCTGTTTCATCCACAGATTGTATTTACATGTTTTGTGTGATTCTAAGAATAAGTAGTGGTTATTTGTCTAAACAGCTGAGAGTGGTGAATCTTGGTAAATGAGATGGTTTTTCTGGGAGGTAGGAAATTAAACTTTAAATACTATTTCAACTAATTTCAGGCTTCAAAGGGTGAGACACATGTTACGAGACAGGCAATGTCACACTTGTACAGGTGTTCCACTGTAATGTCCCTGAGCACAATAGCCTTCACAGGGTGATATGGCAGGGGAGGGCACTGTGATAGAGCCTCCATGCTCAGCTACATGACAAGGGGGCCCTCTGTATACAACATCACAATAAATGACAATGTATATAGCAAGTGTCTTAGTGACTGACGTATTACATTTTTTTCAGCTGGTTTCAACTTGCAGTGTCGAGTGATGAATAAGCCATATGACATCTTTGGAACGTGGTACAGTGATCGTCACCTGCTTTCTGGTGATCTCCATTGGCTCGCACATCTTGTCAGCACCTCCATTTTGTGGCTTAATAAAGCATCACAGGAATCAGAATCAGAACTTGTACCAATCATGGATCAACTGTACAGGTTTTATAACTCTAATGCCAGTTCGATCCGGGCTGTCATGGTTGCAAACTGTCTAGCTCCATCACCACAAGAATCAGTAGCCACGTCTTCTGAAGCAAGAGCCCAAGCACACAAGGGATTGCATAAATCTGAAAGGGGAAATCCCCCATCCCACAGAGAGATCAATACTCCGCCAACATCAGGTCATGTGTTACGAAGTTCTTCAGGATACCCTGAGGAAAAAGAGGAAGAGCCACCAGAAGTACTGCACCAAGTGTCATCTAGACTGCAGTATGCATATTCTATGATAGGAGTGCCACTCCTCATTCAGTGCACCAATTTGTAACTGAAAAGTACAGTTTGAAGAGGATTCATGTTGTCTGGGATATGCCACTGTGTCACTGGCTGTGTAGTTCTCAGTTTTCAAAAGATTCAAATGCCTTTTTCTTCAGAGTCAAGCAGTCCAAGAAGAACAGCTGCCATGGTTAGACCGGACATATTACATATGTACATTACCCATGCTTTCCTTTTGTAACCCTCATCCCCAGTGCCTCTAATATGGCTATTGCTCTTGGACTGCATGACATATCAAAAACTACACACCTGATGAAGTTCCACATCCCAGAAGACTTGTACCCTCATCAACACTGCTGTGAGAGCCTCGTATCTTGTCTTTTTTTAAATAAAAATTATAAGAATAAGAACCATCAAAGGGGACAGACATGTTTCTGATCGAACAGTTCAAATTAAGCAAGGAAGTCTACCTCAGCAATCAGCTGTGGAAGTTCAGGGGCTCATGTGATAGACACAATGAGCTGCTGAATTTATGTACAGAGTAGGCTCGAGTCCAGTCTCCCCTATGCTGTAGCAGACTTCAGGCTGAAATTTAAGTCTAATAAGCACTATAACTTCACCTTATTTACAGACAGAACTAAAAGTGACGGTTACTGGTGATGTTACAGACTGTGCCAAATTATGCTGCAGTTTAAAAAGTGTAACACACAAAATTTTGGAAGTAACATCTTTAAATGGGGAAAGTCTGCTTAAAATGTGTGCTAAATGAGGGCTGTCTGTGTTACTGTAAAGTATGATATGCAAGTTGCATGATATTTTGCAAGTATTAGATAAGTTCTCTGATCTGTAAAGGGCTGTGTGTGATTTGTGCTTCTCTCCTAGTATTCTGACCAACAAGTTTACAACTTTAGTATTTTGCTGTAGGGTTCTGATGATGATGATGTATGCATTCTGAACTCACAGATTTTTTGAACTTTTTCCACTGTATGTACTGAAATATAATGTAGTACATTTTGGGGACAGGTTTGATCCCCCATCATCAGGCTTATTCCACAAGAACTGTCATTACATGATTATTATTTACACTGTAATTAAACCTGGAACATCGTCAAATCAGTAAATACCACATATTCTGAAGTGCTACAGTTTATTGCAAGGAAATAGTTATAGTGAGCAGTCACATACTGTGTGTATCTGATGTATAGTGAAACTGGCATAACCATTTTTTCCCCAGCTGTTTCTGGAATATGTGATATTTACTCATTTTACACTACTCTGGGTTTAATTACAGTGTAAACAATCACCATCTAGTGACATGTTTCAGAAGAAGCCTGAAGACAGGGACCGAACCTGTCACTGACACACAGTGTCTTATATTGCAATACATACAATTTAAAAAGTCCATAAAGTCTCTGAGTTCAAATATCAGATCTTCAGGTTTTACAAGGGAGATCTACATGGAGAGAGATACTCTGGAAAATGGGGAAATAGGTGGGAGCATACTATTGCTGGTTCTAGGAACATGTCTGTTTATCTTAACTTGTTGGGTTTTGTAATTCCAGGGAGTCTGTAGAGTGCAAGGTCAGACCTACCTTTGCTGCTGTAGTATAATAAAAGAATTCTGTACTTCTGCTGACTACCTCTTCACACTTTGGCAGCACTATATGTAGGTGACAGATGTGTAATCCAGGACTGCAATAAGTTGAACATCTAAAATTTGCTTCTAACTGAAATGGTCAAATGCTTGTACACAGCAGACAAATTATAAATGTTTATGTGTGTGTCTGTCTGCTTGAAACTACACGATGTTAGAGGTCTGTTACATTTAGTAAAGACTGTAGGACACATCTGTAAGTGTACTTAAAATAATCCAACATGAATGATTATAATACTTCATGTAACAGTACATATGTACCAATATGTCTTACTTTTCAGGTGCACCACACTTGAGGGTGCATTTTTAAACTGGCGTCGCCTAGGTGACGGAATGGATTATGCATGTCCAATTAAGTACAATGCCGAGTACCGCCAAGTGGAAACACAAGGGAAGGCAGAAGGTACTGCAGGCAGTGACACTGAAGACAGTGCAGGTATATTATATTGAATGAATGACTGAGGTTCGATTCCTGGCAGAAGTGTTGTTTATTTCTGCATTCGCCGCCACATCCCGCATGACTGCGCTCACTCAAACCAACTGTGTCTCAGTTTAATGAGTGATCATGTATAGCATCAAGTGACACAGTGATTAATGAATGAATCGGAAATTATGTGAAAGGAAGCAGTTGTGGCGTATTTTTTGTACCATCCTATAGTTTTCATGGAAGATGTTGGAAAATGACAAAAATCCTGTCAGGATGGCTGGTCTGGGGGTTGAGATGTGAACTCAGGAACTCCTGAATACAAAACGAGTACACCTGAGGAGTCAAGTCTTCTGGGATGTTATTGGATGAGTGGCTCCTGACATTTCAGAGAAATCATGGTGGCTGTCATCTTGAAGGGTCAGCAGTGTAAGAAGACTGCTTGATACTGCACATGGATGCAATATAATCTTTGGAAACATCACAAACTACACAACTGATGGCACAGTATTACATCCCAGAAGCCTCGATTCCTTAGCAACACAGCCACAAGAACCTCAAACCTTGCAGAAGCGCGATATATTTGGCTACAATGTTTTGTACTGGGGTCCTGTTGCCTGAAACGCTTGGTACTGGGGTAACTATTCTACTGACAGGATTAAGGGAACTTCTGAAATAATTTGTGCATAAGATACATATTTATACATTTCAGATGACGCTGACATTGACAATGCAGATGAAGTGAGTTCTGGCATATCAGATGCATCAATGGAGACTGAAGAATGTGCAAGTGAGAGTGATGATCTGTCTGAGCATGTTGAGAAGTACCTTATATTCACCACTGGTTCAAAGACATATACTCCACATCAAATAGGTTTCAAACGTATCAAGTCTGTGTCTTTCCCACGTAAGCTCAATCCAGGACCGTCCCTGCGTGAACGTCTGGCTGAAAGACAGAGAGAAAAACAGAATGCTGCCCTCCCGCGCCCAGAGCCTAACTGGTTGGTATATGAGGAAGTTGCTGACAGGTTTGACAAAGTTGATCATCTTATCGATCTTCATGGACACATTATAGGCATGGGACTCTCTCCTGATCACAGGTATGGCAACTGTTCATTTACATTTGGCAATGTTACTTTGTGTTACTAGCCCAAAGAAGACTAACGTGAATCTGTTTTATACATGTATATCAAATTTATGCTGCATGCTGCACATGGCTATATTCTTGTATAATTATCACACGGATCTTGTTTTGAATCATCCCTCAGGTTTGAGCAATTTATATAATCATATATAATTATGTAACTGAACACTGATGCATATCCAGTGGAAATCTTAGTGCTTTCTTTACAATATGTAGTACACTGACCATAAAAACTGGTGAATGTAGTAAATGTTTCAGAGGTGCCTTCTGCTGTACAATTTTAAACTCAACTCATTCATAATTTCACTCCACATTCTGTTATTTTCCTCATTAATCTTCAATTTTCTGTCAAAATCATTTTCACTTGGCTGATTTCCAAATTGCTCATTCTCCATCTCCTTGTGAACTGATGGTTGCAATGACAGTCACACTGCATGCTATTAACAGGTTAAGCATCATCTGCCCGCCAGCCAGTGATGGTGGCAGACAGGGCTAGACACTGGTGTTACTCTAGCCTACAGTGCTTTCTAAAGTGCAACTCTCAAAGCTCATGTAATTGGTCACCCCATGTACAATGCATTGCAAAGTGGTAGTAAGAAATAATATTCTGGAAGTGGTGTGGAGTAAAATTAAGGTACAGTTGTGTATGTGTGCACACATCTCTGTGGTGGCAAGTGGTTAGCTGTCTGGAGTAGTTACTTCAGTCTTGTTATCCATTGAATAGGGCTTGTAAAAAAAAAAAAAAAAAAAACCCATAAAATTACTAACAGGATGGGGGCAGACTGTCAAATATTCAGTGTACCATATGACTGTTTTGGTTTACAAATTAATTTGAAGATTTTTATTATTTAGACTGACAGTTGCACCAGCAGTGTATCATGTGCACACTGTGTTCCCAAACAGGTACCTGTACGTAAACAGTCGCCCCTGGCCAAGAGGTTATGTGATAAATAATCCCCTTGAGCCGCCACCCATTGCACAGGAGATTGACATTCACGTTATCGATCTGGTTACACTCAAAGAAGTCGGAACAATGCTGCGGGCCCACAAGGCATACACTCCCAACAACGAGTGTTTCTTCATCTTCCTAGATGTGTGCAGTGAATATGTTGCAAGGTGAGTTCTGCACAAGCAGGCCTTAAATGCAACTTATGTTAAGTGTTCTAGTGACCACAAATATGACAGTGCAAGGAGAATATAAAAAAAGCCATGTTCCTGTAATGATCTAATTAGTACATGCTCTTTCCTCACATGTATTTATCTGTTTGACTGACAAGTCTTCAGCATGTAGCATTCTGAGGGTTCAGATATTCTGGGATATGATGCTGTACTCTTTTGTGGATGGTTCCTGACATTTCCAACAAACAGTGTCTTCATCTGCAGGGTCAGGCAGTCCAAGGACTGTTGAGGCACTATGTTTGTGGAACACATAATGAACCACTCATCCAATGATAGTGTCATATTCCACTCAGAAATACTACTCCTGTAGGAACTTCAAAACTTGCCGAATACTGCAGCCTCCTCTTCCTATATTTGTAGAATATTAGTTCACCATATCTTTCCGTCTGTCTGCATCAAACAGCCTGGGAATGGCTGAACAGATCTTAATTAAATTTGATATTGGAAGTGTCAATAACATTTACCATAATTTTAATTTGAATAAAAATAACAGACACTTTACATGGAGATGTGTTTTTGCATGTATGGAAAGTGTAACTAACCATATATATATGTTGTAGCACAAAACAAGTTAAAGAAAAGTTGCACAGAAGTATAAGACACACATTTTTTTGTGTGCCAGAGTATTTTTGTTTCAGAGATAATTTAAAAAATTGAATAAATGCATAAAATTGTTTTCCTAAGCACAAATATCCTATCTTCTTTGAAATAAGAAGCCCACAGTGTATGGTTACATCACAAAGTAACATTACATGCTGTCCTTTGGCATAGTATTTCAATCTAGTACAGTATGTGACAAAGAGATGTAACTGCTAATACAGTAGCATGTCACTGGAAACAATCAGCAAAGAAGGACTGTCCATTTTCACACACAGTATTTGAGCCCAGTACAAAGACGGAAAGTGCACTGTGGAAACAAACATTTTATCAGAGATTTAGTTAATTCTGGAGAACATACTGAAACGTGCACTACATGGCATAGTGTATATTGGTACCTTAAACCTGACATCTGCCTTGCTTCACACTGGCCACACATTTGAGGGAAACATTAAAACCACTGACACAAGCAGATGAGTCAGGAGACCAAAGGATCTGTAAGACTTAATTAAAATTGTACTTGCTTTGAATGTTCATTAGTGGAGCAGAAGACAAACATGGCTACCTGTGGGACCGTCACTACGGAGTGTGTCTTGCCAAATTCCCACATATTGACGTTGTCAACTCGGTGGCTTTCAATCCTCGAGATCCTGAGATGCTTGTTACCACTTCTGATGACTACACAGTGAAGGTGTGGCGATCCAGAAGCAAAGTTAAAGAACTGGGCCTTGAAGATCGCAACTTTCCTACTGGATTGGAAGTGAGACGTAAAACAAGATAGAGATCCCGTTCAGATATGTCAGTGTGATGCTCATGCAGACTAAGTACTGAATACAATTAAAACAGTGGTAAATACTGCTACACTGATTGTCTTTAAGCATTCAGCTTGGAAACAAAGTTAGTTTTGTTTCTTATTAGTGTAGTTATTTGTGTCTTTGTATAACCTGTAATGATTACTGTGTCATGAACAGGATGAAAAGCAAAAGCAAGGAAACTGCTGATGGTTGTGAAGAATGTTCTAGCTATTATCAAGTTAAAATGTATTTGTTATTGTTTCATGCTAAATTATGTATTTGTGGAATGCTGTGCTAATCCAGGTGAGAATTCAAGACTGATGCACTTACAAGATACAAGACACTATCATGCTTAGTTGCTACGAAAACAATCAGATCTGATAATAACATTTTAATTGCAGTATTTTGATGTGGTTTACAAGTTTGTATGTTCACTGAACTGCAGTGCAGTTCCATATGCCATGGCACTTTTAGTTAAGATCTGAATTATTTATTTCTTCAGATAAGTATGTACCTGTTAGTCAAGGCAGGCCACATTCAAGTGCTGACACAACAGTCATGATGGTTTGATTAACGTATTAATGAGTGTTCTGAGTGCACACATTTCACGTATGTTACAGAGTGAGTAGTGTAGTACAGTGTGGCCCACACTGCTATCAATGGATGTTTTTAATGTACACTTAATATTCACTGATGACTGTATGAGTTCATGTTTCAGTGTCCTGTGTGCTGACACACAGAGAATGCAACGACTCTTTCAGTGTCGTAACAGATTATTTCAGTGTATTCTGTTTTGTAGCTGCAACACTGAATTAGTCGCACTGGTTACTGATTAATTTGGCAGCTTTAAAACACTCTTATGGTGTAGGCAGCATAAAACAGTATCATCAAATTGATCACTGTCACCTCTTTAGTGCTGTACAGTAACAATGGTTGTGAATTTAAGATTGCTGTCCAAGTCACCGGCTGAAGTGTTTCTGTGCATTAATATACTTTTACTTGTCATTGTTAGCATTACGTACAAGCTGTTCATGCTAAGTGTCCTGCAACATGGTACACCTTGCTGTGAGGTAACACTTATGTAGTCATCTTTCCAGCTTCCACTTACTTTCTGCACTAACTTACACAATAAATGCTATGTAAAAAATACAGTTTTGTGTTGCATTACTACTATATATATATATATATATATATATATATATATATCCATCACTACTACACTCCCCTTGCTAGTGGCCTTTGTAATTGCCTAAAATTATCACTGAGGGGGGCAATAAAGTCTATGTCCACACCATGAAGGGCATGTAGGCGAAGTAGAAGAAAGGATCCACTCACTCTTCACCTTGGCATTAAATGGACATGAGTGGTCAGTTTCACCCCTTGGCCACGTTACCCCTGATAGCCATTAAATTGGAGGCTTGGAGGGCCCCACAGCTAGTCTGGACAGTTTGGAGGAGAAAAATATTACACCCCTGCCAGGAATCTAACCCCAGACTGTCCTTCCTGTAGCTCAGTCACTACACTGACTGAGCTGTCCAAGCTCCTAAGTGAAGTGTGGTTCACTGTAATATCCTGTTTCGGGATGGTGCATCTGTTATAAGGTGTCTGGGGTGTCCAAAATTAACAACAACATGCAGACACTGGATTATGCGTACTAAATTACTCCATGGAGCACAGCCCTTCTCTAGAAGCTAACAGTTACTCAGCTACACACGAAATTCCCCACATTTTATAGTACATGACGGTCCAATACTGTGTTCAGAACAGCCTGCCACTTGTCCATATCCTCAGCAACAACACTCGAGTCCGTGCCCCAATCCCACTTCTTGAACATCCGTTTTAATATTATCCTTCCCATCTATGCCTAGGTCTTCCAAATGGTGCCTGCACATTCCGAAATGCATATTAAATTGTGTTTACAAAATCTACTGCTCAGGTTTAAGATATAGTCACAGGTTACTGGTAAGGCAGACATTTGAAAGATGGGTGGCCAGTTCCGAGACTGTGCCCTCTGCCTCAGCTTATTCTGTGTTGCCAACAGAGTCCTGACCAGCAATGGAAGGGATGCTTTTATTAGATTAAAACCAATCAGTTGCTCATATGGTCGTTTATCTTGGTGACTCCCAATAAATTGAGGTGGAGTGCATGGTCTCCAAACTGGCGGCACATCTTTCAAATTTCTGCCTTACCAACTGTCGTATGCTTGTCTCAAAGATTAAGCTATGCATGTCTCAGTGCAAGACACATTAAGGTGGAACCGCAAGTGGCTCATTAAATCAGTTATGGTTCCTTAGATGGTGGGCAGTTACTTGGATTATACATAGTGTCAGTGACATGGGTTATTCTCAGGATGGTGCAACCATAGCAGTATTGTGATGGCAGTTAATAGTCTGCAAGTGGAGAGCTGAAACATGCACACTTGAGCACAGGGACATTTTGTAAAAGACATCACGCATGATTCGACACCACAACTGTGTGATGGCAGGCAGCACTGCAATCATTGCCACTGCAGTTGCTGTTGGAGGCAGGCTTCTGGGATGCAATGCTGGTAGCCACATTTCATCTGAAGATTCATAATGCCCTCATTCTCAGGGTCAAGCAGGCCCTTCTTTATGGGCTGCTTGGCCTTGAAGATGAAGGCACTATGATGCTTTGAAACATCATGGTCTACTCACCCAGTGCTTAACATCACACTGCAGAATGCCGGTGCCTTCAGCACTACTGTGGTGACATCCTCAAATCTTACAGTGTACTATATCCTGTCTGTAGCGAGCAGTTTAGCTCCATTTATAGATCAGCTTGGCTATACTATCACAGTCTTCCTACGAATTCTTTGGCAGCTACTGTCAAGTTGCTTGCTATAGTGTGACACAATGTTCATTTTCAGCATCAGTCTCATTCTACACGTTCATTTCATACAACTATTATTGCCTGGTACAGCATTTTGAGGAAGAAGTCATCACTGATGTTTTAAATATTAAAAACAAGTTACAATAACTTTTGTTTAATACAAAAGAGACAAGATTCTCAATGTCCATGCACTGCTATGTACAGTTTGCAACATTATACAAGTCACATAATGTTTATCTCCTTAACCTTCTTTAATTATTACCTCTCATACCCCCACTAAGTAATCACTATATGTGAAGCTATGACATACCTCAGGTGGTCAGTAACCAGCTTAACACCTTGAAGGCCCAGGTTCAATTCCATGATGGTCTTCATGGGATTTGTGGTGGGTAAAGTGGCAATGGGGCAGGTTTCTTTCACAGTGCTTCAGTTTTCCTCTGCCAGTTATCATGTTACAGATGCTCTGCACTCATCTTTCATCAGGAGCTGGCCCAATATGCCACATTATCACCCCACTGCTACAGCTAACAGCTAACAGTGTTGCTGCACCAACCACACAATGAATAGGCTACCTGCCCATCTATATCTCAAGCATCTTCAATACTGAACCACAAATTTTCAACATCCCATTCAGTGATGAGACAAAATTATCTTTAACCATAAATATGTTATAACTGAATTTTAATTCTGAAATCCACTTTCTTGTTGCACTCACTAGCCAACTGTAAGGCCACTTTCAGTAACCCTCTAATGTGACTGTGCAATTTTAAAATTTGACATTCACATTTAACACAACATGTTTTCACTCTTGCTCTAGAATCATTCTTAGAAGGTTACATAATAATGTACAAAGACTAACAGCAACATACTAAGAAAAACTTGCATCAGAGAGAGAGAAAAAACGAACAAGATGCAACAGTTAGATGTTTATTATCAACACTTTCTCAACATGTTTCGTGCATCATTATGCCCATCTTCAGGAGAACAAGACGTATGTTACTGCACGTGGTGTGCTGCGTTGTAACAA
>Ga0123354_10009594_pt1 | contig 14847 bp, 8 predicted proteins | sample TergutLab28metaG_2_FD_97872 | JGI IMG/M metagenome (GOLD analysis project Ga0123354, IMG submission 97872) | Labiotermes labralis P4 segment gut microbial communities from Petit-Saut dam, French Guiana - Lab288 P4 | ecosystem: Host-associated > Arthropoda: Insects > Digestive system > Gut ...
CAATAACGCACCAAGTAGTTGCAAGCTCCTGAAGATGGATGTATTAACATCCGAAACATGTTGAGCAGTAAATTGACATAATAAAGCAAGTGTCATCAAGTTGGTCTACCTTTATTCAAATATGAAGTTAAACTCATTCCTGCGTACACCATAAAAGCATATGCAGATATGGAGGTATGGCTCCACTCACTCTTAACCTTAGCATGAGATGGTAGAGAATGATCAGCTTCACGCACCAGCCTGCTGTGCCTCCGCTTGAAAAGCCCCCAGAATCTAGCAAGGCCTCTGACACAGACTGGGTACTTTCAAAACAAACTCATAACCCTGCCAGACTTCAAACTCCTTTACCATCCAACCCATAACCCAGTCACTACACTGACTCAGCCATCCCATATCCTATGGCAGGATAAAACAGAACAAATATTAATTTCTTGCTATTAATATTTTGCCTGTGGAGTCCATGTTTCAGCTTACATTTAAACTTATTTCTCTCTGTAATTACCAAACACCACAGTTGTTAGTGTGAGCTGTCAGTAGTATCATATACAGAAATAAACTATAGACCATAAAGAGTAGGGAAGCAGGACACATAAATGTGCTACAGACAGTTGGGGGTGGAATAAATTTATATGGCCAAAAGGAAGTAACACGAGCATATATATATATCTGCTCCCATATGGAAGGGCTACCTTATACAGAATAAATATTTCAAACACAAACATACAAAACTGAGATGTGTTTATTATGTGACATTATGCAGGAAACAAGGTCCTATTATTGCCATGAACACATTTTCTGTACAAGTGACTACAATAAATAACTTCACACTTTACAGTAAGCTACTTGGATTATGGTATTCATTTCTTAAGCATTTATATAACACAAAAAAAATCCACATTCACTTTCAGTTAGAAAATAATATACAATTTCAAAAATTCGTTTATATTATTGTACATTCAGTTGAAACATGAACTTATATTGAAAAGTACAAATTACTTGTTTATAAATATTTACAAATGTAATTAACATCATAAAGGGTGTGGAGAGCAGACCAAGTACCTCACATTAACATTCTCAGCTGAAAGTTCACCAATGTTCCAATTTATGCAAGTCATACTTTTTTCTTTGCAGGAAGTTAGTCCATTGTTTAATTTCCAGTTATGGGGAAGGAATTTCTGTAGGCAAATTTTCTTTTCAGAACTACTCAACAAAATTTAGGTGAAATTTACTGCTGAAATAGAAAGTCAGTAACAAATTTAATTTTGCTCCAATATCAGTCAATGACATTTCCTTTATATGTGGCTCACTTTAATGTTTCATTTAAATTCTAAAACCATTACTGTATTAGAATACTTGATGTAAAAAAAACAGACATGTGTTTTAAATATACAAATTTTTTCAAAATATTTTTCAGATTTCATCAACACAAAATAATAAAATGTCTTCTCTTTGGTTGAGTAGATCCATATACGATAAATTAGCAAGACAGTGAATGCCAAATTCGAAGAACACAAAGTGTACAATTTTGTATACATTCTTAGAGCAGTAATCCTGTATTTTGACATGCCTACCAGCACAAGAACTGTGTAACGAATGGGGTTTCGTCTGTTAATGTGCGCAGAAGGTATGAATAAACACAGCTGTCAAGTAACGTGCGTAGTATGACATCATTATTCTAAATCTTCAAGCTTGCTGCCTCTTGCACTGTTCAGACCCTGAGGGCAGCAATCTTTTCCAAATCCTTCGTATTTACCAAGTTTACATAACATAGGACACCTGATCAGACAGGTGCTATATTATTGCATTAAACACAGTAAATGGACAGCATTCTAAAACTCCAGACATCCTCGTTCAGTACTCACATGGCAGTGATTAGTATTTTGTTGCAAACTGCTACACCAAATTCAGTGCATGTGTACAGTATGGTGACCAATCAGCTGCTCTGTATGTGTAGACTATACTGACCAATCATCTGCTCTGTATGTTTATAGTATACTGAGCAATGAAATGCTCTGTATGTGTATATGATTGTGACCAATCAAATGTTTCGTATGTGAACAGGATAGGGACCAATTAAATGCTCTGTATGTGTATATGATTGTGACCAATCAAATGTTTCATATGTGAACAGGATAGGGACCAATTAAATGCTCTGTATGTGTATATGATTGTGACCAATCAAATGTTTCGTATGTGAACAGGATAGGGACCAATTAAATGCCCTGTATGCATACAGGATAGTGATCAATCACGTGTTCTGTAAGTGTATCGGATAGTAACCAATCACATGCTCTGTATGTGAACTGGACAGTGACCAATCAAATACTGCATATGTATGTTGTATACTGACCATCAAATGCTCTGTACATACATGCAATATAGTGACCTATCAAATCATGACATCAACCACCATTAAGTGAATACAATGAGAGACTCAGAAACTCCAAAGAGTGCAGCACAGTCTTCTTGCAAAGCTCAAAGTTCCTCAGCTTCTAAATCAATTTCCAACCTTTTATGGGATCCAAAAATTCATTGTCATGTTCACAACAGCCTGCCACTCTTTCCTAATCTGATCCAGATTAACCCAATTCATACCCTCCCAAACTGTTTATTTAAGATAAATTTTAATATTAGCCTTGCATTATGCTTAGGTCTTCCAGCAAAGTGTGAGACACAATATTAAAACTAGCACACATGCACACAATAATGACAGTTAGTTCAACTGATATTATAGCAATGAGTGCAAAATATTATAATACACCGGTTCCATGTAAAGCATTTCTACAAACATATGGCAAGCAGTGTGTAAAGACAATGAGGGCCGAATATAAACCCAAAATTGCACCCAACTCTTAGCTAATTTAAATGTACATGAACTGTAAGAAAGCATAAAGAGGAAGTGTTCTGCTTACCTGACAATAAGCCTATCCAGAAAACAGTAACCTAAAAAATAAATCTGTTCTGAAATTCACAAATAGGTGAAGCAAAGGCTACAAAATAGAAATGTCTCTGAATATGCAATATTCACTCAACTTATTAACCCCTTAACTGTTTTTGGTGCATTATGCCAAATTGTTTTCAAAACAATATTCTCTTCTGATACAATGGTCCTAATTCAACGTTTTTTTCAACAGAATTTTAATGGAAGGAAAAAGTCTGATAGCTGCTGCACTCTAGGAGGTAACAATGGAACTATTTGAGCAGTTCAGCCTGTTTTGAGCAGACAAAGGGTCAACATTTTTTTTTTGTGGGTCTACAACCCAAATTGGGCCTAGGCCTCATCTTCTGAGGTTTCTAAATCTCACACACACACGCAGTAGGAACCTGCTCAACATTTGATCAGCCCAACACATACGCAGCTACCTACACAATACGCTACAACACAGGAAATAAACTTCCGTGCTCTCAGCGGGATTGAAGCCCACAATCCCAGAAGTTGAGATGCTGCAGATCTTTGCCTTAGACTGCACTGAGTTCGTCTCTTTTTTTATACTTAGCAGAATATTTTGTATGCCATAGGGTAGTCAAAATTTAATGAGCCAGGGAAACTGTGAGTGTTAGAACGCACAGTTGTCAGCAAAAACCGTTGTGGGGTTAATGTCAGCGAAAGTAATCAGATTCCTAGCATCTGTCCCAAATGTGTTGCAAAGCACAGATGCATGGTCATGAGAAGAAAAGGGCTTTAATGGTTCAGGAACTTATTTTGTACACTTTACTGAATTTGTGTACATATATATCTCTCTCACTTTCAAAAAAAAAAAAAACACACACACACACACACACAATCACCATGTGCACACAATGTTACATTAATCACTAAACATTCAGCTTCAGTTGAACATTATCTGTAGTTACACATTCACACAACAAATATTTACAAGTAATGACATTAGGCCTACAGACCATTTCAGTACAGGTTACCAAGAGTCCTCATGCAACATGAGACTAGAAAATTAAGTTAAATTCAAAATGGCAGCACTGATGTGTCTTAAGCCTTTGTTCCATCAACAGATCCAGACCACTAACCCATTGCATGAAATATGCGACACTATGCAATCCAACCATAATTTTTATGTAAAAAAAAAATCATACATTTTCACCTAAGAAACATAAATTCCAACTCTCAACTTTGTCACTATTTATACTTACATCTCCAAAAACAAAACTTTATAAGTTAATCCTTTTTATAAGCATGCAGACCACATAAAAATATTACAACCAAATTCTTCATAAAAAGGGCAAAATTTAACTCAGTATATATGATTATCATCATCATCATCATTGTGGCTTTAAATAATTTTGTTTTTTCCACCCCTTCTTGCCATTCCTAACGAGTTCATGCATAAGCCCATTTAACACAGATTGTGGACAAACAGCAAGTACGTACATACCCTACATGCACCCATGTGTAAATGCTACATTTTTGGATCAACACCGTCTGTGACAAAGTTCATGCGACATTTATTAAGTTTACATTATACTTTAATGATATGAATACAATTTAAAATCAAACCAATAAATGAAATGCATAAAGCTGCATGAATTAAGTACACAAGAAAATCACCATTTAAATTTATACGTATCTCACAACTGACTGACGAACAAACACACAAGCCACATAAAATCTAGGCTGCCTCGAAACTACTTTCTTTAAATGTATATAATTTTTCTCTATCAAAAGGCTATGCCACTTAGAAAGGCACAAATAACAATTAATGAGGCACAAGATATGACAGCCTTCTGTACAGTATTTGCCCTTTTCCATAAATGGGAGACTAACAGATGAGGTGATACTTTGATTACATGCACACTATTACGCAAAACAAAAGTCCTGAGAATGATCACAAAGTACTGGTGAAGTGGTGTTCCAGTCAGTGCCACTTTACATGTCTCCTTTCCTACAACTTCCAAGAGTACTTACTGCTTTGCCCATAATGGTGAGATCCAGCACACTTGGACTCCTAATATAATGGCTAGTATCCAGATGAAATATGAACCAGGAATATGCAGAATTCAACTCAGATTTGACTAAACTAGCATGATTAATGGTGAATAAATGATCTAGATATTAAAGATGGAAATTAAGCTAAAGTACAAAATAAGGGCAAATCAATGAATCGGCATCACTTTCTTTGTTACAACAAAATGGAGAATGGATACAAAGAACCTGACACATTTTAAACTGTCAGTCAGGAGGACGGTGTGTACAATTCTGTACATATAATTGCAAGACCAGAACAAAAATTTCATACCCTGCAGACCAATTCAGTGCCAGACAGTCTGTGTGTGATTTGTGGAAGACAAAGCTGCAGCGTGCAGTAACACAGTCTTCCCTTCCAAATTTCATCCTGCTAACACTGTACCCCCATGTAATACTGCCCCCTGATTCCTCATTACCTAGTACATTACTGTAGACTATGACTTAATGTGTAACCCAGTGCTAGGCGTGAGTCAAAAATGTGAAGTGCTTTCATTGGAAATTTGCATTCAATAATGTGTCTCCTCTTGAGAACACAACAAGAACAAACATGAAACTACTTGCAACAACTAACAAGACAACAAAAGAACGATGAAACAGAACATAATGCAATGATTAGACTGAATATACTAACTGCTTCTTTTTATATAAATCTTACCTCTAACCAGTGGGCCGGTTAGCTCAGTCGGTATAGAGACTAACTATGGGCTGGACGGTCCGGGGATCGAATCCCGGTGAGGGAGAGATTTTCCGCACCTGTCCAGACCGGCCCTCGGGCCCACCCAGTCTCCTGTACGATGTGTACCGGGTCTTTCCCGAGGGTAATGAGTGGCCAGAGCGTGATGCTGACCCCTCACCCCCTTTTAGTGCCACGGTCAAGAAAGAGTAGAGCTATACCTCTACTCCCCTATGGGCCTTTACAGAGCCTCAGTGCCTGTACAAGGGTGCACTTTACCTTTTCTTTTACCTTTAACCAGTGCTTCTGGACATTTGTATGAGAAATGACAGTTTGTGCAAATTAGAAGAATATGCACAACACAGAGGAAGGTAAGAGGGAGACAAATAAAGCATAAATGAAAAGAGAAAAATTGAAAATTCGCACTGCTCAATATGAGTATACTGTAGAGACACTATGCACAATCCCCCCCCAAGAAAGATTGGGTTGGGATCATGAATACAGAAATAGAGCAAAGGCTGCTATGTCTGGCACTGGAAGGTCTGGACAGCTGCATTAGCCGGTAACTGACAGACACACATTATATTTTAGTATGAACCGCCTTGTAACAGCCAACTAAATGCACAACAACTCAGTGAAAGATTACATTTAAAGTTTCAAATGTAGCATCTCCAAGTTTTGACTCTTGATGAGTCATCATCATCAAAAAAGTATGTATAAATCATGAAGTAAAATTAAGGTTTAAAAATTATACTAGCAAACTGCAGTGAAAACTGTTACCTTGAGCAGCATGCTATGGCAAAGAACGTGAAATGTATAATTATCCTGTACAAAGGCAATGTGGTCATAAAGTAATGTGCCATCAGTATTTCAGGGTATAGTGCATGATATAGTAGTAGGTAATGGTAAAGTTCACCCTAGGACAGGCCACAAAGGCCCAGAGGGCAAGTAGATGTATGGCTGTACTCTTTCTTCAACCTCAGCGCTAGATGGGAGGGGTCAATGCTACGGCCCTGCTGTTTTACCCCAGGAAAGCCCTGGTTCCCATTGTATAAGAGGATGGGTGGGCCTCAGGGATGGTCTGGATGCATGCAAAAATCTTACCCCACCATGATTTGATCCCATGACCATCCAGCCCATAGGGAGTCGTTATACCGAGTGAGCTATACCAGCCCACTATAGAGGGAGGCACTATACTTTAAACTTTAAATGCAAACTTCCATTGACACATTGTGCGTTTCATTGGTATTTGAGACATTTCATTAAATAATGCATGGAATAAATGATATGTAAGTCACAGACGTCCAGCAGGCAAAAGATAACCATTTTTATAAAAACTTTACATGTAAAATTGCATTGACATGTTGACCATTTAGTTGGTTCTTAAAAGAAAGGTCATTAATTAATACACAGAATGAATGATATTAAAGTTACATTTCATTATGTCATAATCTGGCATCATCAGTGTTGTGAACTGATGCTGGAGTGAATGAAATATTTGTGTCTTATCAGGTTTTTTTAGGTTTATATATATATAAATGTACATAGTGATGCAAATGAACAGGAAGTGTAGCAGAGACATTACAGCATGTCAAGTGACAAATTAGATGGTTACGTCTGTGCAGGAAGTTGCTAAGTACACTAAGATACACATTGGGTACAACGTTCTGATTTGCGAAAAACTGTAATATCCAGCAAATCTTTGGTAATGGACGTGCCAAATATTACAGCTTTTACTCTACATAACACACAACGCATAATACTTTTTATCTCTAAGTATCCATTGCATAAAAACCTAAAAATGTTCTAGGTTTTTTGGAATTATCTTATAGGATGCATTTCTCATCTACTGCGTTACACAAAAACAAACAATTAAAAGTTTACAATGTACCTTTATAGGTTTGCTCATTTTCAGCACACACACAGGGTTCCAAATCAAATTGAACCCACATCATCAACAAAGTTTTCGCTTCTTCCAATCAAAATGTATGTAATGCATGCGGTATGTCTGACTGCACCAGTTACGGTTATGCTGTAATTACACACATTGCACCGGGTTGCTGTACGGCAGTATGATGATGCTAGGTGCATTACCTCACCTCCATTACATCCAGTACACACTTCTCAATGGACACAAAGCAGTCATTCAGGAAGCAAGGCAAGACAAAGTCACTAACATTCATATGTACACACAAAACTGCATTTGAGTTTAATACAAAAATAATTGGGATCATCCTACCACTGTATATTTCTTAATTAAATTTATTCCAGTATTATGCCTAAAATTGCATACATTTTGAACTCCACATTTCTAAAGTCCTCAGTATTCAGGTTCAAGACATTGTTTTATGTACTGATAGGTTAGGCACGTTTTGATTTTTTGTTTTGACCTGAGGCAGCTAAAGAAGTCATACAGTGTCAAAACGAGATTATAATATAAGAAGAACTGCAGACAGAAAGAATAGTTAGAGCAGTTGTAAGAATATTCTCATAGACAGTTACTGTGAAAGGATGTGATTTAGCTAAGATTCAAAACGAACCATCACGAATTCAAGTAGGACAGGCGTCACATGTATGGTAAATGTAGAGATGACAAACCATGCATCAGGAATAAGTGATAAAGCTGTGATGGTCTATTTAAAATATCTTGCCAGCGTTTCATTAGGGATACCGAGTAGAATTAAAAATTTCTGTCATCTTCAGGGCTTCAAACCTATGTATTCTTTGAACGCCACCAGAGCAACATCTCTACATAGGTAACGTCACATACAATCTAACCATCTACACAAAAACACACACTGGTAGGGATTTTAAAATTTTGTCTGTTTCTTTAGTACTCCATGGACAAGGCTCAAGCACACCATGTGTACATTTGAAACAAATTTTTTTTTGCCTTTTTGGCATTGTCCAATCCGACAAGGTGGGTTAATCATTTTATTATCTAGTCATCCAGTCTTTGTTTTGCCAAATAAATATGTATGCCCTTCCCTGTATTTTCATTTTTCAGGTTTGGCTGATCTGTTGCATATCTTGATACGTCCTGAAACTTTTAAATGTGTATCACATAATACATAAAAACTGTACATTATAAAGCACGTATTCAGTTGTATAAAAGACCCTTCTTGATGACTCCTATTAGGCCAAAATGTGTAAGACACATAAAAAATTAGATGGAACAAACACACTAAACAAGTCACAGCAACGTCTGATTAGTTGTAGAGCCACTACGTCAAAAATATCTTAGTCTCTTGGTCCAATGCACTAAGTACACTAAACTGGACAGCACTTGGTGCCACTGTATCTACCTGTCACTATCCCTTCCTTCTCCAAGTACATTATGGTCTACAAGTTCCCTTTCACATCACTAGTAGCACAATAATAAACGCTTGTCACACATAGCGGGTGAGCTGGGTGTAGAATTCTTGTAAACAAATATGGAGCTGGGAGAAAGTTGGCCGCTCATCCGCGCTCATTGCCCAACAATACGCCATCACGGCAAACCTGGAACAAGAACACAAAATATTTCTGGATATCTTGCCTTAAAAAACCTAGAATCAAGAAGAAATTGGTATTTCATATGAAGAACAGAAGAGAATATGAAACCAGTAACTGATAATTTTAGAAATGTACACACAGCATAACATTTGTTACATGTGTTTTGAGACTGTCGGAAGGAAATGATGGCATGTGATGTTCCTGTACAAATACCACAAACCTGATGACTTGAGTCAAAGCACTGATAAATGACAGTTTTAAATATGATTAGGTTCTATGATTATTTTTTTAGACAATACACCATGGGTGACAATATTTGACTATAAGTAATTAAGAATATGATTAAATTTTCCCTTAAAGTAAGCAAATATTAAATCAAAAGGCAGTTCCTCGAATGGATCATTATCCAAATCAACAGGAAGGCCAAACTATGTATTAATGAAACAAGACACGCGCGATACACACAACATAACATTCAGGCACATTCTTGCAACCATTATTGCAGTGGAAAATCTGTAAGTATTACATATTCTGAGTGTGTGCCTGTAGCCTTAGTTATCCAGCCTGCAATGAGCATGTGCCATATTGTCACCTGTGGTCCGCTGGCTCTACATTATTTTTCCACATTATCTCACAAATTGCACAATTTTTTAAAAATGTTATTTAACACAAAATGTGTGTTTTGATTTTCTCTACAACTTTTGTCTGGAACATTTCTCATTCTAAGAAGAAATGAGTGAAATATGACGAGAAATGTACATTGGTCTTCATGTAAAGTGCTCGTTATTCTTGTCCAATTTTAATGAAACTTGAATTTCCTCAACAGATTTTCAAAATATTCTCAAATATCAAATGTCTTAAATGATAGACGTGACAAAGCTAACAGTTGCTCTTCTCAGTTTTGCAAATGCACTTAAAAAAATCTAAATTAATGCTCCTATCTTCACTGCTCTTTTATATACTCAAAAAAAAAAATACTTTCTATGTTGCGAATATTCATAATTTAAGACATGCTTCAAAGTCATTGCATAACAGCAGAGTAAAAGAATCAATAAAACTTAATTTCTATTAAGTCATGACTTTCTTTTGTTTCCTGCATGGCAGTAAGTGCATGAAAATATTCACAACCAGTTATAACTGCATCATATGAAAATTTGAAACAGTACATACCGACACCTGCAATTATTTCCAAAACTACAAGTCTTAAAGAAACAAAGTGTTGGTCATAAATTGTGTCTACAAGGTCTATTCCAAAATCTTTCACTCGATTCAATATCTGGCCAGCTGTGCTGAAGATGCACAAAGATATGCAGACAAAACATTTGTTACTTTTGTCCAAGTTTCAGCATAAACTGAAACAGCCTGAGGTTTGTTTCATAAAATTCTCCAATATTAAACAGCATGACAAAAACAGTGGACATTTTAAAATAGTTACTTGAGTGGAATGGCGAAGGCAGTAAAAAAAAAGATGTGTCAATTCTGTTATTCATAAATAGGCACCGGCACCACTATAACATTGAATTTGGTCCCTTCATCCAGAAACATATCTTTTCTGACCAAAAAAACTATCCACAAAAACAAACACTTGGTCCATTCACAAAGAAAAAGATGGAAAATGTCCATTACTTTCTTCACGTCAGTCAGTCTGTTCAGTCATCTGCCCCGTACAAGAAAACTGGATAACTGCCAGATAGATTTATATAAAAATGAAACTGGGCTTCACAGCAAAGGAACTTTCTGTGTCATGCTCAAATGAATGTGTGTGTCCAACATACAGACCCTACTGGATACAACAGAGTAACAAAATGGAGGTGGAAGAGCGCTAGGATGAAGTGAGTGCTGTCTGTCTCAACTAGTAACATACAGATAATGAATTTCGAATGTCGATTTTATGGGGTTTTTTTTTTTTAATTTCGACATACAGAGTACCAGATTATATGTTGATAAGTGTCCTAGTGAGGACTGCCATGTGTATCATGGCCAAGATCATACCTTTGCAAAAGCGACTGACTGGGCCCAAATGTGCAATCTCACACACTGAACAGCATTCACCCATGAAAGCCAAATGATGTATGAAATTTGCTATTCAGGACCGAGGAAGAGGAATGTCCTAACAAACTTGGCCAACTGCCTGGTGTTGGAAACCACCACATGTACATACCAAATACAAAGATGAACAAGCACAAAGGGAACACCAGACAAAGTTTCTAAACTATTCATAATACACCATGTGCCCATATTGATGTGTAGGAGAGCATAAAGCATAAATAAACAAATAACTCCAATACATAAATAAGAGAACAGGTCTGATAAACAGCAGATTCAACAAGACCTGACAGAAGAATGGCCAGTATTGCTTCAGCATGTTAGCAATAAGCAAGACACAAACACCATAAAAGTTTGTATACACATACAACATCTTTCACAATACCAGATTTCACGCACAGACACGCGGAAATGAGAAAATGAAAAAAAACTGCACTGCTATTTCAGGAGCCGTAATTTTCGAAAACATGTCGAGAAAATTCAAGTTTCATGAAAATCTGACAAGAATAACCGGTACTTTACATGAAGACCGATGTACATTTTTATCACATTTCACTCAATTCTTCTTAGAATGAGAAATATTGCAGACGAAAATCTGAACTGAAAATCAAAACACATTTTATGCTCAATAAATTTTTTTTTTTCCCGAAAAAACGTGACCTGGTTAATGTGGAAAATATTTTACAGCGGGGCAGGCAACAGATGACAATATGGCGCATATGCATTGCATGCTGGATACCTACGGCTACAAACACACACTCAGAATATGTAGTACTTATTACTTTCCCACTGTAACAATGGTTAAACGAACACGGCTCAATGTTAAGTTATATGTAACATTGCCTGTCTCGTCTCCTTTGTCCTAGTGTGCTTTCCTTGCATCCTAGCAAAGGCGCTAATTTGGATTTCTTTCTGACGACTGATTTGCCATGCATGTAATAAAGAACATTAACCTTTTGGCGCCGGAATTATTTTTTTTTTAATTTTAGCACACCTGTATATAAAATGTGAATAATACAGAAACCAAACACGTTAGAATGATGAAACAAACTGCATTTTGAAGAGAAAAAAACGGAGAGTATATACAATGTTTAAAATATTCAGTACCTATATTTGTTGAATAAATATACAAAATGCAACTTTGGAGGTTAGCGGTGCGGTACGTCGACTATACTTGGACGTTAGGCGTCTAAAGGTTAAACACTTTCCTTCCTCAAATGAACTCGTCTGTTGACAATTGACACTTTCACTGCTCTCTGCAGTACCGACACACATGGGCTGACCGCCATTGCACACACGCACAGACGAGTGCTCCGCGCATGCGCAAACAGTGGCCCCAACATATAACAGATAATACAATGCAGTCCCCTACTCAAGTCCATGACAAAAAATTCTAAAGTTTTCGTTTATTTGTTGTCCACCCCCTCCCCCCCTAAATAAAACTAGCTTCATTTCAGTGCTGGATTCCCCCCTACCGACTGTCCGTTCACAAACCCCGCTATTTTCACCCCTATACACCTTCTTCCCTTCTCATCATGCCTTTTAGATCGCCCTAAAGTTTTCTTCCAACCGTTACGCCATAGATCGGGAACGGCACGAGAAACAGTCTGGCACAGAGTGGAAAGAGTAGACAGAAAATAACGCGAAATGTTGAGTGGGGTAATAGATAAGCACAGTGAGGATGAAGGAAGAGTGGGAAGGTGATAAAAATAAGCCACAGTGCTGAAATGAAGCTAACCAGAAAGGCAATTTACCGGACTTTACATATACATGGATTGATGAGATACTGTAACAGACACTTTCAAGATGTCTAGCAGTGCGCACGTTTTTTGGAATCATTAAGAAACGGTAATATTTTCATAACCACAGAGGAAATGCAAAGTTGGTGTTGCAATATCCCCACTGGCATTGGTTTCACGCAAAAAAAAAATTGCGAATCTCATTGACATGTTATGAGAGGAACGCACATAACACTGTCAGCCTGCAGTTATTCACCTCCCACACAAAACAGGTACACAGTTTATGACACCGACCTGCTGTCAGTGTCTGAACGTCGTGCAATTTCTGCTCTACATACCGGAAGTGGTGTACCGGAACCTCAGCAACCTCGGCTGATGCCTTCGTCGATTTGCTCAGCCCGTCCAAAAGATCGCCAGGCTCATTACCTCGAATTACGTCCCACAACACTCACATTTCACTCTTCTCTATCACACGGGTCAACAGATAAAAAAAAATAATCTAGAAGCCACCTCAAAACTTTAGGCGCGAAGGGCAAGTTCAATATGGAGGACCCAGAAATATTGGGCGCCCCCGTAAAAATTAAAAAAAAAAGTAGCGTCCAGACGACCTGCGCCTGGTATTTTCGCAAACCTGTCCTGCAACCCTGTCCATCAATGCAGTCTAAGCTCATGACAGTCAGCGTCATCAACAAGAATGAATAATTTGAACACCGTGACAAAGTACACGGACTTGACACAGGCGTTCTTTACTTTCTAAATATCGAACAGTTTCTACGGTAAACCCGTAAATGTATGCAAAGTAAGGGCTTCCATGTGCTAATTTCTCACAAAACTCACAAAATGTCAACAGAAGTGTCTTCAGATCTCTTTAGCCTTTATCACCCAAACTCTACAATAAATGTGGGACATGTGGGGAGGCACCTATTTATTCCCTGTATTGAAGTGTCGTGCTCACTGCGCCTATTGTCACACAAATCACAGTTACTTCATAAACAGTGCGGACGTCTCCTGTACCGAATTTTACGCAAATCGGGACAACAAACAAAAAGAGACAAATTTCAATCATGACATCAAGTGAAGTATGCTTTTCACCTCTCCGATTTTAAAGAAATTCCGAACTGCCTAGTGACATCGGGTGGACATTTGCTATGCCGAATTTCACCCAAATCGGTCAAGAATTTTTAAAATTACGAGCAGAAATTCTTTTGTGCAGTTGTCATTGCGCCGACTCACACGGAACTTACGGTTGGCCAGCGACTCTTTGTGAATATCTTCCTACCGATTTTCATGAAAACCCGACCAACGGTTTAGTAGCTAATATGAGGTCAAAGAAGGGCCGACAGACGGACATGGTCTTGGCATAAGACCTTCACTTATGCTTGGTAAAATACGGCTACTAATTGTACTGTAACTAAATACAGTAAAGTGCATATTTTCTGTACAGTTTTTCTCACCTCTTGACAACATAAGTCTACGTTTATTAAGTCACTTATACTACACAGTCTACACTGCACACAGATACATGTATTAATGCCCACTGCCTTCTGCTAAACATGAACCAAATTTAAAAATTTTCAAGTTGACCAATCACCTCCACACAAGGCTCAGGTTAAGAATGTGTGGAGCTGAATTTCTACCACCCCCACCCCCCACCTATTTGTCTTCATGGCTTGGACAAGATCAGCCGCAGTTGTAACAATTTTTTTTTGTATAATTAGATCTTATTTTTTCCGAAATTAGCGTCCGATTTCAGGTTCATGTAAAGTCATTATTAGGACGAAAAAACTCCTAAAACAAACTCTGTGGCCTTAGTCCGCACGCGAACTATACCGACAGAGCGGCCGCCGCCGGTCGGCGAAGTTAGTGCCAACTTTTGCGGATAGAGGGGTGTCACGTGGTCAGCGCAACGGGTC
>Ga0123354_10009596_pt1 | contig 14845 bp, 11 predicted proteins | sample TergutLab28metaG_2_FD_97872 | JGI IMG/M metagenome (GOLD analysis project Ga0123354, IMG submission 97872) | Labiotermes labralis P4 segment gut microbial communities from Petit-Saut dam, French Guiana - Lab288 P4 | ecosystem: Host-associated > Arthropoda: Insects > Digestive system > Gut ...
GACGCCTAATGTCAACTATAGTGGTCGTACCGCACCGCTAACCTCTAAAGTTGCATTTTATATATTTATTCAACAAATATAGGTACTGAATATTTTAAACGTGGTATATACTGTCCGTTTCTTTTATCTTCAGAATGCAGTTTGTTTCATAATTCTAACGTATTTGGTTCCTGTACTATTCACATTTTACATACACAGGGTGTGCTAAAACTTAAAAAAATAATTCCGGCGCCAAAAGTTTAAGCAGTACTAATTTCTTTTCCACCTCGAAATTTTGTGTCTGAGCCGTGTTGTTGCTAGGCAACAATTTTTATGGAATAACAAGGGGCGAAGCATACATTGCTTACAAGGTCACGATTTCCCGAATTTCGGGTTCTACAAACCAAGTTTTCTTAAAGTAACATTTATATAATCCTAATTTATAACTCGGCAATTCAACTCAATTCAATTTAGCTCCTAGACTACCGTGTTGATATGTCACGTAAACCTTCAGTAGATCAAGATGTGGTTGACTAAAAATTTAAATTTTGCAACAGTATTGTTTCCAATATTGGGAATGATTTATTGTTTAATTACGTACTTTTTTTTACCTAAAACTCTCGGGTGTAACCCCAAAGTTTCGCGTTTCCTACTATTTGTAATTATCCAGTAAATTTTTGTGGCACTGCTGCCCAACGCAGGCCATGGTCTCCCCATTCTTGACGCTTCTACATCACACTCACTGGACGCACCGCAGACGGTAGGACTCCTCTGGACGAGTCATCATCTCGTCGCAGAGACCTGACAACACACAATGCTCACAACAGACATACATCCATGTAGCTTGCGCGACTCGAAGCCAAAGTCTCAGCAGGGAAGCGGCCGTAGACCAACGCCTTAGACCGCGCGGCCATTAGGACCGGCTTAAGTAAACATAATTTCCTTAAATTCTCACTCCCTATCTCCACGCGCAGATTTTCATATTTAAATTGTCTGGATAATTACTGGTAGTAATCAGTCCAGGAGTCCAGTATCTTTTTCAAGATATGCACAGTGACAGCAGGTGACATCATGCGCCTGTTACATCTCTCAAGGAATGTAAGTAGCTAAAAATATAAGAAGTTTTGTTAGAAAGTATTAGGATAAGTTCATACTAAATTTCGTGAAAACCGGCCAGTTGGTTCAAAAGTTGCAAGATGAGAGGTGCGGGTATAAAGAGAGCACTGCAATTTTGTAAGCCTACATGTTTCCACAAGGAAAGCCGTTCGTCTGAGTGTAACTTAATATGCACGTCCAAGATATTAGTACGTAAACTTACTGATCTGAACGTAAAATACGATTGATAGCATGTAGAATAAAACCTTGTAGAAGATATGCTACATTTATATGAATTTCCTTATACGTACCTTGATTACAGACATTGACACTTGTACAAAATTCCGAAGGTCAACACTTATAACTTCCGAATATCGCTCCTGGACACAATCTTCATTAAGATCATATCACTCTTAATCTCACAGCCTATTTCTCTAAGATCAGTCTTATAATTATATTCAAACTCCTTTATCTTTATACTTTATCCGTTATCTTTAAAGCAGCCACATTGAAAAACAAGTTATTGCTACAGTAGTTGTTAGCTGCATACTTTAAATTACAGATGTACTAGGTAACGTCTTCTTCAAGCTACGTTAAATTGCTTTTCGTCTGAATTTTTTTCATAACGGTGTGGTATTAGAAAAAACAAAGTAACAAGAACTTTAATTCGTAAAATTTACTGTGTGTTAAAATAACAGAAGAATGCCATTCTGGATGATTCCTCTTCAATAATTTTCCCGCTATACTAAAAAAAAAATTAAAAATACTGTCGATACAAATTAAAAGTCGATAAACGATTGACTGTCGCATTGTTTCAAGGAAAGGGAATACCAGATATTAAAGAAATGAAACGACCCTTCAAAGTTTTCTTGGATTCGTTTTTATTTTAGCTTAAGTATTGACCAAATATTAGAGAAAGCAGAAAGAGATATATAAAGGTTTAGTGACCTAGAAATTCATTTACTTTTGAAGTAGTCAAGAAATTACAATTAATCTGTAATTACAAGAATTAACTACTTTTTCCCTGAATAATTTAAAAAATAGAATAATTTTGTCTGAAAACGTATTAGCTGTTCAAGGAATTCGCTGTGTTTCTGAATCCCGTTTATTCAAAATAGTAATAAAAAGAGTCCGCCTTTCGGTTCTTCATTGATACAGTTCCCTCTAAACTTATTGCACTAATATCAATCTCAGACATGTTTCAAACTACGTCTAGATATACCAGGCTTTCTCTGATATTAAAGTGTTTTTGAACTTAAACTTTTCCAAAAACATTTTTATGTACATTTCACTTCGTCAATGCGTGTTATGTTTCCCATTTACACAACAAATTTTTATGAGAATACGCATTTATAAAAGTCTTTATTTAGGGCTATTCCCTATTTTTTGTTACTACAAATTGTAAAATGTGAAAATCGCTGTAACACTTCATTTAGAAAAGTACTGATTTTCATTTGTTAAAATTTCACAACTGAAAATATATTAAATGTCACTGGATCTCACGCCACAGCTCATAACATTCAAAGAATATGGATAAGTGAACTTTGGCAATAATTTTGCTACACTATGCAATCACGGCACTACAGTATTAAAAATATTATCTTGAATTCCTTTCCTGATCGTTAAGGATTCTTTATTCTCGCACTGCACCTATTTTTTCCTCATCCTCTTCTTTTCGAATACAATAATCACAAATTTTACCTCCTACAAGTTTTTCATACAGAAGTAGGCTAAACAGATACGGAATCTGATGGTCTGAAATGGATGATTCGTACACACTACACACCAGATATCTGCCTTTATGCAAGTCAGATGACTGTTTGTCCTATACACAAGATACATTAAAGGCACTGAATAATAAATGAAGTTCCTTGGCCGACATATTTCATCTGTACCAAATTTCATGTGCTAAACTAACTTCTAAACTGTTTCGTGTTGCTGAAGTTCCAATAAAAGCTCTTCTTTATAGCAAGTTTCAATAAAACCTTATCCGCTCTCTTTAACATTTTTCATCCTGTAAGTGTTAACAAATAATATAAATATATGGGATTTGTTAATACTTATAGAGTTAAATTTTTACATCTTTTTCGGTGCAAATTACATTTAGAAAGCTGCAATGAAAGAGTTTAGAAATTTATTCAATTCGTACGCATATTCTGGACTTACTTCGAACTGAAATTTTCATACGCCATAATTATAAAAATAATCCTGGTGATGTAATATTTGAAGTTCACAGGTCCTTAAAGACGATGAATTCAATTTCCTAGTGCATAAATCCTTGCATGCTGGTACAGATATACCATCCTCTGAAGGGAACTCTTACCTCCAGCATCAGGAGAAATGTAGAGGTAGTGGGTACTATAGAGAATTCGTACCTATTTACCAAAGTATACAGCATCACATCTCCTGAATACAGTAATCTTCAAAGCAGTTGACTTAAATAAAATATAAAGAAAAACTGGTAAAATATATATAATTAGCAGCGTTTCACTTCCTTTTTTTTAAATTAATTCTCAAGTCTGACACGTTGGTTTACAGGTGGGACTATTGGTCTGAAGTCTGAATTTTTGGTCACGTACTTCTTTCTTCAATTATTTCTCTTTTATTCTGGATATTCCCACAGGCACATCAAGAAACGCATCCTCTACATAAGTAAATTTTACAGCACCATATCGTGAAAGACGTTTATACTGGTTATGAGTATATAATCAGCAAGATTAGCTTTTTTTTTTCTTAAATGACGAAGTTAGCGGGAAGTGTCTGTTATCGAGGGTAATATGTTACTGGTTTCTTGCCTTCTCCAACGTTGTTTGAAGCAAATAATATTTGTATGTTCTTAAGAAAGAAAATACAAATAAGGGAAAATATTTTAAATAAAACTGATAACTGACCAAGGATTATACTGCAATAAAAGTAAAACCGACAGGAAATTTCTCTTAGACGAACCCGTATATTTTTCTAACGAAATATAAGATGTGTCAAAATCGAAGATTTCTTCATATTAACATATCCAAAACAACATCTCTGTTCTAATAGAGGATATCCAAATCGCGTTCCAAAGGTTGGCAGTCCTATTGTACATTCCAGGGTCCCATTATATTATTTCTCCCCGGAAACCCGCTGACATTGCAAAGTCACTTACTCCCAGCAAATAAGAAGTTTAACTTCAAAACCAAAACCCGTTTTTTTTTCACATCTGTTCTAAACCACGAAAACATCCACGTTATCATTCAATTTTGCATAATTTATTCAGCCGAAGAGGCATCGTTATAAAACCACCAACCAATCGGTGAAGTCCTACGAACTCGTGACCCTACAGCCCGAATTATAACAAAGTAGCACTCACCCCTGAAGTCCACCTTTGTGATTTTCTCGCCTTTGCATCTAACAGAGAGCTGGAAGTGTTTGACGCGCAGTGTAAGAGACATATCTGCTGGTTGTCTGGCTGTCAGCGCATTACTACGGAAAATACGGCCTCTCCGCTCCAGACCACGAGCAACACTGAAGGAACGAAACGGTAAGCCAGCCCAGTCCTGCGCGCTAGCGACTCCAGCAAAACCACCCTCTTGATTCATTAATAGTCGGCAGTGACGTGTACAGTTCTCAGCCCAACAGCAGCAGTTTTGAAATGCCCTGTTTTTAGTGATACAAAAGAATCGATTCATCCCATATGTGTCTAAAAGGTAGCGTCCCCTTTTCTGAGAAATAACTTTTTTTGTCATGTCGCAGTAATGCTCAATTTCAAATTGGAATATGATTAATAAAGCTTCTTCAAATTGCAATGACTTAAAGAAAATTTTTCATTCAGGTTTTTTACAGATATATTTTTTTTGACTCAGTAGAGGCCCATGCAACATACAAAGCAGGATAAAATAGACTACATGTTTCGACTTATTACACCATCATCAGACCCTTATTAAGAATATTAAAAAGGCACTTGGCGCAGCGTTTTCCTTAAGCAGAATAGCCAGAAATATTTTCTTACATTTATTCTTTTAATTTAACCTTTTTAATCCTAGCGGTTATTTCACGTATCACCAGGTTTAACATTCAACAATTCTACATGGTGCTCACATTGCGTTTAATTGTTCTGGATGGACTTTTACCTTGTACAACATTAACGGTTTGGTTTTGTATAACCGAAGTGGAAAGTGTTTACTGCGCGGTACGAACCAAGTCCTTATATAAAACAGACACGTTTCGTCTTTGAGGGGTTAATCATAAATTCGGATTTCAGTTTCATATGGAAAATCACCGTTGTTATAAATATAATTATTAAGGCCGACTGACTTCTTTAAATTTATAACAAAAAGGAAATGTATAGCGTATATTGTACATCTACATTTTTAATATTTTACTTTGGTATCAACCTTTCCAGCATGAAAGACACAAAAAATTATTTCGTATTTAGAAAAGTTATTGTGATTGCAGAATTTATACAACCACGAACCTTATTGTTTAAGCCAAGAATTAACAAAGATTACAAGCACTGTCATGACAACACCGGTAGTCAAAAGTTTTACCCTACATTGTAATAGTTCCTTGCAACGCCCTAGTTTTCTAATGACTAATTCGAGTAAAATATCTAAAGCGGGGTAAACTTAACACTTTAAACGCCGAGTTAAATCCCATCTGCTATCTGCTGGTATTATGAGGAGCTCACCATATTCTTGACGTTAGCAGGATAAGGGTTAATACAAACAGAGGAGTCTGTAGGCGCAACAAATCATCGGCGAAGATACAGCTAGGATTGGCATCTAATTACTCGAATCATGTAAACATGACGCCAAAACAAACCAGAGCATTGCAACTAAATTTCACTCGCTGCTTATTCCTAGTAATCTCTCGTCAGCCTGTGTGGTTATTATAAATTAATTGTAGCATAGAATTGCAAAATTCTGTTTGTGAAAAAACAATTTTTTTAGAATGGTTTTTATTGTTTAATTTTAAATGGAATTTCAAAAGCTTTTGTTGTACGAGTTGAGCAACGTTAATGGTTAAGCAGACGCCGCTAATTGAATGTAAATAATTCCTCGGGGTTAAAGTCACAAGCCATGGTTCACAACATTCCCACCTATCCGGATCTTCCTAGTATGAGGTTAGGTTGTAGGTCAAATTTATGTCCTAATCTTACGAACTGAACTTCATACCCTGAAGCATAGAAGGCCTAAAACCGTCGCATAAACATAACAGAAAATTTTGGGACGACTTCCTGTGAATGTTGGTTTCAGAATTACCATGTTTTTCTCTTATACGTATTATCAATGTAAGAACACAGGCAGAGGATAGTGTGCTGAGGAAAACACTTATCTTTTAGAAGAAGAAAGCAAGAGAAAGCCTGAGAAGTTACACCAAACGTCAGTAGGGTGATCATATTATGGAAAGTATGAGCGGTGCATGTGGAACGTAGAGACAAGTTAAATTCATGCAGAGTTTTAGCGAAAAAAACTAGAAGAGAGGGAACACTTGAAAGATGTAGGAGTGGATGTGTGCAGAATAATAAAAACTATATTAAAATAATTGTATGAGGTAACTTACACTGAATTAATCCGTTCCAAGTCAGGGACAATTGACAGGCCTTTATAAAATGGCAAATAAAGTTTTATTACTCATAAAAAAGGGAGTAAATTTTGAATAAATATATACCTGTTAACTTCCGAAGAAGAGCTCTTCTGTCTGGAGTTCGTCAGAATTAGCAAAGAAACCAAGGATGGGCGTCTTCAATGTATTTGAAGTGAATAATATGAAGAATTTACCAAATTCATGTATAATATTGGCCGCGAAGTTTTACGAAAAATGCGCACATTGTAAATTCACTTTGAGACTTAAACTGCGTTGTACACGATGCCCCATTTCAAGCATAAGAGTCGCAAGGGCAGGGTTTTGACTCTCTTCCTTCTTGTAACAATCTCGAGGCAGCACAAAAGTGTGCACCGGAGTTCGGAACGTAAACCCATTCCCTCTGCTTTGTTCCACCAGCAATGGTTTAGTGGATTCGGAAGGGATTTTACACTGACCGACATGTAAAGGATTTCCTGCCCTAAAAATTATGCCAGGAAGAACCTCTCAAGATGTTTGTGTTAGAAATTGAAGTTTTTGTCACGTTAAAGGACACAGTCTCATAGTTTGTTATACGGAAGTATGGGTTGATGCAAAATGGGAGTAAGGTTCCTGCAGAATTCATTCAATTGGAAGGCAAGATTTCTAGTTTTGAAATAACGCGAAATTTTTAATTTCACTGATGAATTAAGAAATATTTGCCACAAGAGTGTAAGGAACTATATTAAGTTAGACAAAAACAGTTTGAAAGGGTTGAGAATAAATTGCTGATCGGAATATCTGGATTTATGAGTGAAGAGGTCGAAGAGGTCTGGAGCAAAATTTTGTAATAATCTTCATAATTTGTAATCCTCATTTTACATTTTTTCGAGTGACTGCACTAAGAAATTCAGTTATTGTTAGCCTCGACGTTTTCACTTAGGGTTTAATAAGAATTTAAATCTTCTGACACGTTACGCCTTGTTGGCCGATAGACAGTTACGGACTGTAAGGAGAAAAGCACTGCCTCCATCATCAGGACCCAGAAATATTGTAAATATTGTAATAATAAGAGAAATTTTGGTATATACGAAATTCCATTCCAGAAATCAAAATGGCAGGGCCGATATCTTCTGAGAATTCTTGATCAAGAAGATGGAGGAAATAAGCTGCTCCGAAACAAGGCTATTTACCACCTGATACGACATAACACTATTTACCACCTGATACGACATAACACTATTTACCACCTGATACGACATAACACTATTTACCACCTGATATGACATAACACTATTTATCACCTGATACGACATAACACTATTTACCACCTGATATGACATAACACTATTTACCACCTGATATGACATAGCACTATTTACCACCTGATATGACAAACACTATTTGCCACATGATATGACATAACACTGTTTACCACCTGATACAATATAACACTATTTGCCACCTGATACGACATAACACTATTTACCACCTGATACGACATAACACTATTTACCACCTGATATGACATAACACTATTTACCACCTGATATGACATAACACTAATTACCACCTGATATGACATAACACTATTTACCACCTGATACGACATAACACTATTTACCACCTGACACGACATAATACTATTTATCACTTGACACTAAATAACACTATTTACCACCTGATAGGACATAACAGCATTTACCACCTGACACGACATAACAGCATTTACCACCTGATACAACATAACACTTGAGTTTCAACTTTGTTATCTGCGTGTAATAAGTAGGTAGACGCTGTGCTATATTCATGTGCATGTTTCTTACTCCGAATGAATGTAGAATCGCACAACAATTGATAAGATAACCATACCAACACTGACATTCCTACAGCTGAACTTTAATCTTGTGCTGCCCATATCAACATGAGGACCGGTCGATTCGCTGGTGTAAAGTTAAAATTTAACCCAAAGTTTCTGTGCAGTAATAACATTCCACACAGCTATAGACTAGACTGATTCGGTACTTCCCTTTGCCTGGATTATTGAGTGTTTTTGAAGATATTTGTTTAGATTCCTGGGACGAAATTCGTCTATTCGCAATACTCTTCTTTATACAGGACGAAACGTACACCGAATAAGAACAGACATACATAAATACTCGAGTGGTATTCAAATATACTACCTCACTCTTCCAGTTGTAGAATGCTGTACATATCTTGGGCAGCGCAATCACTGTAACAGGACGTATTGTACTATGCATATACAGTGTATAAACAAAACATATTAAGGAAAACAGGCTTTGCAAGTTATTTCTGTCCCATTCCAAGTACTACGGACTATAACAAATCCACGAAAAATAACATTCATTACTTATTTACCTATCAGGGTCAGGCCTATATAAAAATATTTTTCTGCTTCATACAAAATAACCTGAAGTACCAAATACAAGTGAGATGTATTACAAAGCCGGACTTATATGTCTCAAATCATTCTGAATTACAGTGGTTCATGTACTGCCTCCTTTCCCCAGAGATTATCGTAGTTTCGAGGGAAATATCACCAGTAGCCAGCGCCGGGTATGACGTCACATTTAGAGATTTAATTAAGTTTATATTCCTGTACGAACACAGACCACAATCATCTTTGTTTTCACAGTAATACTTACATTGTACTCAGCATTTTGTGCTTTAGCTCTACCAATCCTTTCATTCAATGTGTTAAGTTGAATTAACAGCATTGGTATATGTGTGTGTGACCAACATCAAGAAGACTTCCTTTTATGGACAGATATTTAAATTATACTTTCTTAACATCTTCTCGCGTTTGATACTCAGTTTTCAGTCAGTACAACAGTGTATGGGCGCTACTGTACATGAGAGCTCGCCATAAATGTCAGCGACTGCCGCACAATGCAACTTTATAACTTTTAAAAATTAATGCACCAGAAATGTAGGACTTTGATTAATAAAACAAAATATTACAAGTCCTAAATATTGAAATAGAAGTACTGAGAAACTGTCACTATATTTGCGTCATTATTCTTTGAAGTTTTTTTTATTGATTCCTCTTCTAATTTGTTAACTGTGAAGTTCTAATGGTATCCGATTTTAGCTATGTGGAATTGTTAGCCTTCATTAGATACTGTCGAATTTCGTGGCTTTTTTTTCTGCTGTTAATCTTTTATGTTTTGGGTGATGCACACTGTTGTGGACGTACACAAGATATTTAGTTTGTTGTTGTTGTTGTTGTTGTTGCTGCTGCTGCTAGAGTGTTGTTAATGTCGGGTGTAATGAAATACGTTAGATCCAACGCTAACAACAACAACACCAAAGACCAAACCAAGCATTCTAAATCGCAACTAAGAAACCAAAATATTTTGTTCAGTCCTGTAATGCATGTGGATCGTGTACTGTACACGATCCACACGCATAACAGGACTGAACAAAATATGCAGCCACAATACCGATAACTTCAAATAAAGATATGTGACCGAAGTCAACATTGTAAGTTTAGCGAAGCACAGGCTGAGAGCTCCCTGATGATGGTTTATGTAAACCGAAGCATGTTGGAGCAACTATTATAATTTTAAATGATTTTAACAGTTTAACAATTTTATAATAATGTGTGTGCATTAGCTGGACAAATAAAGTATTCGATCTATCGAATTTATTGCGAATTATTGTAACTGCCTTCGAATAATCTGCGTCTAATGGCCATCAACATTTCAGCTAGCGTTATCCTTATTTAAACTATAAGCTTAAATTTACTTTCATATAAAGATCTGTAATGTGAGTAGGTTAATGTCGGGTTTTTAGAGTTACAGGGAAAACAAAGATAATTATAACTCAAAAACAAAATACAATATTTTGTTTCAAAGACACTCGTGTTTACGAATACAAAGAATGTACATAAAAATACATGTTCACGGCAAATATAAAATTTCGTAATTGTTATAAAAATACAAAGTAATAGGCCAAATGTTCACTCAGGATAGTAATTTTCGCTGGAGGATCACAATCAAATAATATATTTATAGCTAATACTAAGCGCAGGTTCGTCTGTTCAAATGCGGTACAAACGTACGACTACACTTAGTTCTGTCTGTTAGGTTTTTTATTACAGGGTAGAAAAAGCATTAGGGAAGCTGAGAATTAATGTGTCTATAAATTTGGATGGTATTCAGAGGGAACTAGTTAAATCCCGTAGACGCAAAGTGCAAACAATACACCTTCCGTCCATTTCTTCAAAAGTGTTGCGCAATAGGTTTCATAAAAATGACCACACTGCAAATGAAAACACGTTAAACTGGATTAAAAGAAAAAAATACGAGAAATACACATAATAAGCTGTTTAAATACTACTAAAGGAACGGGTAATGTTAATAAATGGGTCATTAGTTGAGAGACAAATTGCAGTCCCTCAGGTCCACATTTGTACACGTAAAAATTTCGAGTGGATTCTAACGTTTTCAACACGTGTACCGCCTGTCCTTGAAGTTCCCTTTGCTTCAAATCAGCATGATAATTTGTCAGGAGCAGAACAATTTAAAAATACAATTGATGTTCTTAGATTTTGCACTATTCATTGGCGCTTTTATTTGAACCTATTATTTGGAGTACATTTCTTTCATCTTTTTTTTGGCGCAACAGCCCCCAGTGGGTCAGGGCCTCTTCATTCACGAGGTTTCTAGATCACACACAACGACGCACTACAGTCGGTAGGACTCCTCTGGAGGAGTGATCAGCTCGTCAACACACACAACTCACAACACACAGACATCCATATACCCGGTGGGATTTGAACCCACAATCTCAGCTGGTGAGCTGCCCTGGACCTACGTCTTAGACCGCGCGGCCTGTGGGAACGGCTTGCAGCAAATTTATTAACTCTATATTTCGCCTCTCAATTGCAATATCCAGTGCAGTACTTCCCTTTCTGTTTCGACCGTCGATACGCACTCCACATTCAACAATTCACTTTACTACATCAGTATGTCCTCCATAAGACACCAAGTGGATCGGAAGATCCTGTCTAGCTTTGGATATCGGAAGAAAAAGTGCACTTTGTCGGGGTTAACAATTTCAAACATTGGAGATTTCCGAGTAATGCCACCGTGTGAATTGGATTCATTCCGTATACATCTCAGATGTCAAGGTCTGATACACCTGTAAAATTTCTTGAAGTACAGATGTGTTATCTGTTTGAAAGACACAATGTAGTGGAGTTTGCTTCCAATCGTCTTGACAATCAACAAGAGCGCCCTTCGAAACAAGTATATCAGTTACTAGCAGGCTAGCAAATTCGACAGCATAATGTAGGGCAGTTAATCCATCATTATCCTGATAATTGGGGTTTACGCCTGTTATTATCGTCAATAAAAATTTTGCTGCATCACAAGAGCTATATTTCACAGCTGTGATCAGCAAAGGCTCTTCTCCTCCAGTAGCAGCTTCTTCTCTAGCATTGACATGGACGTTGCCTCCAGACTGATATAACAATTTTAAACCGTTAGGAAATTTTTTCATTGTAGCATAAGGCAGCGGTGTGTAACGATTTTTTGCTGACATTCTATTTACGTCGGCTTTTCTATCTAAAAGATAATTTATCATGTTCTCATCACCTACACTTGATGCAAGATGAAGGAGTGTGAGTTTGAAAGCGTCTAACGTCATATTGACGTGCATACCTGCAGTATCAATTATATACATAATCACATTAATTCTGCATAACATAGTAGCTATGTGCAGAAGTGATTTTCCTCGTTTATTCCATGTGAAAGTGAGAACTCTCGCCTTTCATGTAACCACCTTACTCTATTCTCGTGGCAGCGCTTGGCTGCAAGATGCATGGGTAAAGTCTCCATTCTCATCTCTTATGGGCAGATCTGAAATACCTCCACTTTCGTGCAAGAGATTTAAGTAACCATTCGCGGCAGCGTAATGGACTGGGGACATTTCATTACCTACACTTGAGAGATATGTATGTGCTACCGTATTCAGTAACTCAATCTCAATTTCCTCGTTGCCATTCATCACAGCGTAATGAAGAGCCGTGAGTTCCTCATTTTTAGTGCTCGTATAATTTATGTTTGCACAGTGTTCAGCAAGAACACGTATTACCGGCAGGTGATTGTACAGTGCTGCGCACATCAATGGTGACAACCCCGAACCTGATACAGAATCACTGTGCAGATTGTGTGTACATGTTAAAAGCATTCGAATTACCTCAGTGTGACCGTTCAGGGAAGCTAAATGAATGGGTAACATTCCTTCCACTCTATCACCCATACCCAGATCAACGATGTACCACGTCCTTTCAACAAGAAAGGCTAATAAGGTCACGTTTCCTATCTTCGCCAAATAGTGAACAGGAGTCACACCAGTACGAGCATTCCTGTTTTTCACATTTGCTCCATTTTTCAGCAAAATTTCAACTATTTATCTGTGTTCGTATTCGACAGCATAAAACAATGCCGTGCATCCGTCAGCGTCTAAAGCGTCGACGTGATATCCGAAGTCAATCAAGTTGTCAACGAGTGGCAGGTGACCATCCTTCGCCCCTTGGTGTAAGGTCATGTCGCTGGGTTCAAGAATCATGTTCGCTCTTCTAAAAATTACTGTTGCTGTATTGTTTCCTAAATGTTACATCATCCCATGAATCATAAATGGATTATTATTCATAAATGATGCTTAAATTGTCACACAGTGATAAGTGAAACTTTCTTGCTCAATTGTAACGTGTCCTAAGCTGCATATGAATATTACTTGTATTCCAGAGTTGGTCTCTTATAGCCCTTACAAAATATATATGAACAACACATTTTTTCGGGATTTCGTTGACAACAATGTAAGTTTTCCATGCCTAAGTGTGAAATATGATGTGAAGGAAGGATATTTTCCTTCATTTTACAACTTTTCCTTCATGAAAACTTAGAAATTACTGCGTTTTTAATATTCGATTTCTGATCGATGAAAAAAAAATCTGGCGAGAATTTAAAAAACTGTAACATGAGGACAACTATTTAACGTAATTTCGAATATCGCTTTTTCATGTAATAATTATTAGTTATAAATATGAGAAATCAGTACAAGAACAATGCGGTTATTACCAAATTTATGAGAAAACTAACTTAAATTAAAGGAAAAATAACAGTAAATTTGTAAGGATCTCATGAGCTTCATTCTCTATTGCCGTCTACACGAACAAAGTTTCTCTTCATCAAACTGCGCGCTGTTTACAAACAGAACCTTCAAACAGGCGAGAAAATGAATGATACATTAAACTTCCACTCCTAAAAAGTAAAGACGACATGTCACCTAGCGATCTACATGTATAAAAGTAGAAAACTGCATTATGGGAAATTAATGCAAATCTGCGGATTGTTGCAAGCCATAACGCCTTATTATAAGAAAATATAGATTCAGATAATCAACAATTTCCCGTCTTTTTAGAGATTCCACCGTTCATTTCTCTGTTGTAAAGCAACATTTTGTCTTAAATGTTTCCTCATTTGGGTTCTATGAAGCAAAGCACATAATGCTATACATTATTTATGTTGTAAACTTGTATTCCTTTTGTAGTCCATGGCTTAGTCAAACATATTTCTCTTGTAGACACTGTGTGTATCACGCACTGTTCCGGGAATTAACCTTTACATATATCCTATAGTTCCATCCATTTCATCATGTCACTTTATTCCCCACACAGCACTAACAACAGGAATAAAATTCATCTTACTATAAGATAGAAATGAGAGCCGGACGAAATTTCATCGAGGATTATTTTCAATGTTTGAAATAATACGGAAAAAATAATGGACATACAGCACAAGAAACTCGAAAATTTTTGGAGAGAATTTTTAAAACCGATAGGAATTGAAAACATGAACATTAAACAGAGGAATGTTCCAATAAATATAAACATGAAATTATTTGCGATATTATTCAGTTTATTTTTTCCCCCTTGTCATTTCCAGATTTTAAATGAAAGAAGCTTGCAATAGGATATTCTATCTTCTGGATAGGATGTGTTAAAATTATGAAGCAGTATTTCGTAATCTAGGAAGTGTGTCATTCCCGTTGTGTGTGTGAAACTTGGAAAATTGTATTAAGTCAAACACAACTGTGTCACATGAGGTGTATTTAATGACTGTATAATGGACAACTACATGTTTCGGCCTGTACTGGCCATCTTCAGGTTGTCTTAGGGGAACTTAAGATCTTACTATAAGCA
>Ga0123354_10009597_pt1 | contig 14845 bp, 4 predicted proteins | sample TergutLab28metaG_2_FD_97872 | JGI IMG/M metagenome (GOLD analysis project Ga0123354, IMG submission 97872) | Labiotermes labralis P4 segment gut microbial communities from Petit-Saut dam, French Guiana - Lab288 P4 | ecosystem: Host-associated > Arthropoda: Insects > Digestive system > Gut ...
TTAGTAATTAACCAACTTAATGCACAAATTCTTGTTTTATAATAAGTTTATTATATGCCTCTACATGTTTCGAGCACTGTGTGCTCATCATCAGGAGGTCAAAATTGTATTATACAGCATCTGGTATCATGTAGAGGCACATAATAAACTTATTATAAAACAAGAATTTGTGTATTAAGTTGGTTAATTACTAAGATTATACCGAGAGGCACGGTCAGCAAAACATCAAATAACCGCTTAGCTGGCGCATTTTAAAACATTACAAACACAAGCCGCCACGTGTGGCTATTTTTTTTTGGGGGGGGGGGCAATTCCGACACTTAGGAACTAACATTTAGAACTAATGTTTCTCTTTTCGCAGTTACATTCTATAGAGCTAATTGTTGAAATTTCGATTCTTTGTAGGATACAAAAATATCGGGACTGAACATGGGTAGTTTGTGATGCTTCAAAGTACAATAGGAACTTCACCAAAGATCTTAATAATGAAACTCTCACGCTGAACCCTGAGCCTCGAGAAGAAAGTTAGATCGATAGTGAAAAGTACTTTTACCATCGGTTATTATTGCACACACATTATTTTATTTGGGCCCAATTTGATAATAAGACTTCGATTTGATGTCCTTCCAACCACAGTAATTTCCTTTATTTTTCCTTCATATTTCTGTGGGAAATGAGACTCCAACTTAAAGCCCTCCTAAGCTGATTATGAAAATGGGCCTTATAGCACACTGACAGGACTACGTAATTTAAAGTGTTGTCTCAGTTGCTGCAACGTATATGCTTGCTTCTACTGAGGATGAACAAACGGAGGAATTTGGTGCTACTGCTTAACCAAACTACGAATCAGCTACGGAAAATGGTGACTCAGACGCCGAATCCAATTATTCTTTAAGTGATGATTCTTATTCCTACACTCATGACAACAGGAGTTCTCCATTTTATGAGGTCAACGTTTCTGCAATGAATGAACCGCAAAAATAGATTCGACCACAGAGAAAGAAAACAGGAAGCCGAGGAGCAGAAAAAGTAAAAGAGCCGTGTCATCAGAATGGAAAAGAAATAAAACCAAACTGCTACGAAATACAGGACACGCATACAGAAACTATAAAAGAGGTACTAAAATATATGAAAGGAAGATACGCCCCCCTTGTATGGCTACTTGAAGACTGAAATGTGTTTCTAAGTTCTCCGAGCAGGAAAACCTTGATGTTTTCAAAATCTGCTGGCCTCTGTGAGATATCAATGCCCGAAGAATTCTGAGTTTAAATGTGTTAATGTCGCGTCAAGCAAGTCTTTGATGAAACTGTTTCAGAATGTGCAACTAAAAAAAAAAAAAAATTTATTTTGATTCTCTTCTCATTTCCAAAAGAAAGTGTGACGATCTTCAGTCCTTAACAAATAATAAATTTCTATCACACTGTCATTCAAGTTTTGACATCGGACTCAAATTTGAACAAGAATGATTTCAAGTCAGTGGCCTTGGTTTAGTTACATTCTTAACAAAAGTTTATGTTTCCATGTTTGTTTGACAGTAAAGAGTTTGATTTTTAATAACATTTTAAAATTAGTTTTATTTTTAAGAATCCTGGCTTAAGTCACACATGAGAACTTAGATTTGTGTGTAGTTTTTTGAACAATAGTGACACAACTCAAAACAGAGCGGGCAAATTTGGCTAAAATCTTAGCAGGGGGTTGTTAAAGACAAGCAAACAATCTGAACGTCAACTAAAGACGACGAAAAACACAATAAAATTAAATTCGTAACTCTCGAAGCATTTCCAATAGATTAAGATCAAGACATATTTGTAAGTACATTTTCCTTTACTCATTTCTCAAACACACAGCTTTTTAATTGTGCCACTATTGCATTCAGTGAGCGATATGTTCGAGTCAATTGTTACTATAAAAATAATTACAAAATTGCGGCTTTGCGAATAATAATTAGTGGTAATACTGACAGAAATCAAGAAGAGCGCTCTTTGCCAGGGAGTGAAGAATATGAACCCTCTGCGAATGAATTAAAGACAGGAATGTAAAAGAACAGAGATTCCATAGATTTTTACCATTTCCCATAACAGCATGCATTTTATTCTTTCTCCAATACAAAAGCAAAAGTTTTAGCAATGTAAGCCTTTATACAAGGCAACATGGTAGAAAATGAAAAGCTGTTCCTATGAGTTCCATGAAGGCATTTGGAGGAGTGGAGACAGAGCTCCGGTTATTCTTAATATAGCCATTAGTTTTAAGTGAGTGGTAAGCTTAATGGTCCGGCCGCTTTACCACCAGAGAACCATACCAACCGAACAGAAGGCTGGTTGGACCACAGAGACTACGTAGACTTATCACTGAAGAAACTTTCTTGCTCCCGTCGGGTATCGTACCACGGTTCCTAGGCCGTCCAGCCCGTAGTCTAGTCAGTAAGATATATTGAACGCACATACTCAGTACTGGCCCCAGTATATTGATGGTAATAATGCTGATCAATATTAACTGCGTGAAGGGCCCTCTGATAGGATACGATACGATACTGGAGCTGTAATGAGCATTAGTCTTATTGGATAGATTCTAAACATTCACATCACATGCAATAGAATTAGGTACATGCTGTTTATATCGCGATGATAGCAGATGTGAAACGATGATTCCGAGTGTGGGAAACACACCGGTCTATTACGGATAAACTTCAGCCTGAACAGCAAAACAGAAGAGGAGCCACAATCACAACTTAAATATGAAATGTCTTCGAATAATCGCCGATATATGGAAGGACTGCACAAATACAGGAGGTAAGGTCGCCATGGTTACTAGATTTTGTACGGCAGCGCCGAACATTTCTGGATCCTCAGTTACCGTTCTGACGCCAAGCATTTTGAGGTTGATACTAGATTTTTTCTTGAAAATTTGTGCATTCCTATTACAGCGTTACAAAAACTACTTCAAATATGGATTGATGGGATAAGGAACAGTGACCACGAAGGATAAACGGGTAGGAAGGTGGAGATGACAGCAGCCTGTCACTGATTTAATGTTTGCCATCCCGAAGTATTTAACACATATATAAATATACAGTGCTGTATCAGTCAAACACAACAAAACTTTATTATGTTTATTATTGTACTACGGCAACATGTTTCGATTCTTATAGAACCATCTTCAGGCCCTTCTAAGTAAGGATCTGAATTTTAATAGGACCTGAAGATGATTCTATAAGAATCGAAACATGTTCCCCTAATACAATAATAAACATAATAAAGTTTTGTTGTGTTTGACTGACACATCATTGTATATTTGTATAAGCCTGTCACTGAATTCGCAATGTAATACTTGAAAAGTCTGCAAGAAACATCAACCTTAAGAACCAGAAACCGGAACCATATTCGAACTGTGCCACTACCAAACGAATTCTGACTACAGTCTTAAAATCCGAATTTGAAAATTAACAGCATTTGAAGTGTGATTTGCACCCTGTTTTGCATAATGATCCACACGCGATGCAGATATGTTAATAACGGGTTCAGTGTACATTCAACTCCTGATGTCGGGACTGAAATGTCAGTCCGCCTACAGAGGCCCTGAAATTATCATTTTGTAACACGAAACTCCAGTGTTGATGCCTCGCTGATTTCATGTAAATTGTTCTTAATTTCATACAACATTAACAGCAGCTTACTGCACTCTACACAGTTTTGTTAGCGAAGTTACACCTGTCAGACTCAAGCTACATCAAGCCCATTTTCAGTGGCAGATTAGGACCCAGTGGATAGCTTAAGACACTTTCAGTTCATTTTTTGAAAAGTTAAACCAATCTGTGTACAGGCCTCGAGAGGCGCTCAGGGTTCCAGGTGGATGAGTTTCCCAGATTTCAAGATAATCTGCATATGAAAGTGATAAGTTTGTCATCCCTAGGCACCGGCCGCTTTCACGCGCCAGGAAATATTCGTGGTACCCGTTTCTCTCAGAGGCTGCGTCGACTCCGTAGTGCGGATGGAAAGATCAAGTCAATGAGAAATCGAAACCGCGACCTTCCGGCTTGTAGTGCAGTGCCTCAGCCAACTACGCCACCGCGTGCCCCTCAGTCATTTTTAGGCAATTTAACCCTTTAAATGCCGAGTTAAATCCCATCTGCTATTTTGCTGGCATTATTAGGAGCTCACCCTATTCTCCACGTTAGCAGGATAAGGGTTAAAAGTACTTCGCACTCAGCGACAAATATAGGATAAGTGGTCGTCGTACTCTAAAGTATCCTGGTTTCATCAATATACGCCTATATTTGATACGAGATACACAGTGAGAGCCGTCAGTGGTGGCAATGCATCTACTTTATCTCCGAAACAACTCAATAGATCATAGATCATAGATCCCTATAGCGGCGTGACTGAGAAATCAATTCTTATACGACGCTGTGCCGTTGGGCGAGAGGTTCCCGACGTTTCTGAGTACCGTAATTCCTGCATCTTCGAAGGTAAGCAGTCCTAGAAAACTGGACTAGTTATCACTGAAGACAAACTTCGGAAACCTCTCACCCAGAAGGGTTGAATCCTCAATTGCTCGACTTAATTAACAGAGTCTGTAATTTTGGGGTGCACATTAAAAATGTTAAAAAAATTCAATTCTAGCGTGTAAAGGTCCCCATACACTCTAAGTTAAACTGTGTAAAAAACTGCACGAAAAACTGATCTGAATGTTCTGTGGCACAGCACAGGTTTCCCATCATGTTTGCCAGTTATGTGTGTCTTCTTGTGCGTGTGACTATGGTGGATAAAAACAAGCCTGTCGTTTGCTGTTTGCTAGCCACATCGGCCATAATGTTATCCGAAAAGAAGAAAAGAAAGCGTAAAATGTGGAGTAAGAGGTGGTATTTGAAAAGGAATATACAAGTATCATGCGATGCTCATCTGCTGAATGAACTGCTAGAAACGGATATGCCTTGAGATGATTCTATCGTGGTGTCGGCAGGTAAACTGAGGAAACTGTGGGATTCTCTAAGTGAACTGCACAGTTCTCTGTGTGAAAGACGACTGGAAAGGACAGTTCTGAGGCCTGCGCTATTTCCTGTCAAAACTGCTCAGTTTACTCAGTTTCTCTGTCAGGTATGACGTCACACAGTAAAATCGCTCAGTTAAACTGAGAGTGTGTAGGGCACTTAACGTTTCACGCGAATCCAAACCTTATACTCTGATCACATAGAATTTCACCAACTTTCTCTACGAAAGTGCATCGTGCTTACAGTGCAGAATGATGGGAGCCATAATACAGGATGCACATCTTCAATAAAATATCAGTACGTGCTACCAGATTCCTTTTGTCCTCTGCGTTTAGTGGCTACCAGATCCATACTCCGATTAAAGCAAGAAGCAACTGATGTACAGTTCACCTCTGATATTCACTGGGCTTACCAGCCTGCGGCGCAACAGTATCGTATAGACTTAATGTTAAATATCTATGATGTCACATCCGCTTATTTTACACCCAAAATTTAATGCTGTTCATTCATTTTGTAGCATGTCTTGCGACAGGTCCAAAGCCTCTTCCAAAGCGAGCTCTCCACATAGTGCGATCTAGAGCTCCCTCCTTCAAATGAGGTTATTCTCTCCTTTCCTTAAGGTCATCCAGTAGCTTCCTACATCTTTTCTTCGTCTTCTTGTCACTTCTATCCCCCCTTTTATCTTTCCTCCAAAACCCGTTGTAGACGGCAATTTCTACGCAAAATGTGACCAATTCACTTAGCCTTCCGTTTCCTTATTTCATGTAGGATACTCCTCTGTTCCTTGGCTCTAAGTAATACTTCATTTCTCACATTATCGGTCCAACTGATCTGTTTCATCCTTCTCCAGCGCCACATTTCAAAACTTTCCAGATGTTTCTGATCTACTGCCCGAAGCGTCCAAGTTGTGTGAAAATAATTTAGCGTTTTTTTCCCGGTGCACCAAATTTCATGTGCCAGTTAAGAAGTTCTAATGTCGTTTTAATGTTTATATTGTTTTTGGAGTCTATTGACGGAAGCACATACAATATAAATGGCAGTTCTACAATGGTTAAAACCATCCGTGTTTCCTGACGAACTGCGATGACCCTGTGCTTAATTCAGCACACACTATGCAAATACAGTCAAAAAGCCCCTCACTCAGCACCCATTAAATTCTGTGGACAGCAGTTCCCTATATACAGTATTTACAATTACTGCAACCCCCTGACGTACTGCCACAAACAGCGGTAAACAGTGGCGCTATATCGAGGTTCGGCAGTTGCCTATACCCGTGTATAGTACAACACTGGAAGGTTACGCATAGCATCACGTATTCTTAAGAAAGGAACTAGATACATTTAAGTGGTAATATTCAGGCCCAGGCCACTTTAACCGCGAGTAAACCTCTTTCGATGCCCGTTGGATTCAAAGCCGGCTGGGTACCGGGGAGAGTCTGGTCCCTGTGGAGAAGAGAAAGATCTCCGGCCCTGTCGTAGATCGAAACTGATTCCCCGGTAGTCCAGCATGTAGCTTGATCACTGTACTGAACTAACCCTGCTCCAATAAGACAAGTAATTTAATTATTTCGGAACATTTCATGGCAACAAATAGCAAATACAAGAATGGGTTATTGTAGTTAAAAATTTTCTCGGTTTGTTGTAGAAGACGTTAAATAAGAAGGAAATTTGTCTTTTAGGTTATTTTTCCTCCTTAAGAAAAAACGTGAGATCACCAAGCGGTGTGGGTGTGCGTGTGTGCGTGCGCGCGTGTGCCTGACTGCGGGCAGTGAGTGAGTGAATTAGTCAGACCGTCAGTCATTAAATCAGTCAATGTTCCTCTGTCCATCATTTAAACTTTTGGATCATTTCGCAGCATTTCGCGACACACAATATGAACTTCTCGCCGCCAGAGATCACCCGAAGGCCATACTTTTGAATTTCCTCCAATAGGTAACAAACGCCGGTAGAAAAGACAGTCAGTCACAAATCAGCTGATACAACTTTAGTATCGTCTTACGAAAGCCATCATCATGTAACTCTGTTACACAAATACTAAGCTAACAATGTTGACATTTCCAAGACGCTAATAATTAGAACTGAGGTCTCAGTTTTACGACGTATAATATATATATATATATTTCAGTATTACATCTTGGGTTATAGTTTAACCGAAACAGTGGAATAAAGCTGTTTTATTAAAAGTATCATCAAAATATGTATAAGTAGACTTAAAATATACGGTAGCAATCTTGATTCAAATTTGGATTAAGAAGAGGATATTATGTTGTACAATCCTCCGCTTTCGTGATAAGTATCAACGTGTTTCTTGTTACGTACCATTAACGGAAGGAACACAGTTGAAGTTTTATCTTTTTAGGCCTGGGGTGAGGGGGATTACAAAAGGCAAATCGTACTAAAAAATTTTAAATTAAAAATAAGTAATACGTACGTTTTGACGAATGCAAAAAAAGGGATGTTCAGTATATTGTCTGAGGAAATATACTAGTACGAGTTTCCTTACATGGTCGTTTATTCTAACGTGGCTATACACCTACATATTTTCGTTAAAGTATACGAATTTTCCGAAATAATATATATATATATAAATTAATATTTGCAAAGGGAACAGAAGAAGTATGTTTTTGGGTGTTAAGAAACAATCAATTATACACTACATGACACTATAAATAAGCTAACTTAAGTTTTCATGGACAAATGTATGCACTGTGTGACGAGGAGACATCTGTATTGTACACCAACACCAATTCTATGTTCCCTATTGTTTGGTCAACATATACAACAAATACAAACACGCTACTTGCGAAATTGCGAGCAGTAAAAATTTTACACTGCCAGAATTCGGCGTTACGGACATGAATGCAAGATGCTAGCCCACCTCCTGAACTGAATTTTGTCCTTGGATTACGAGTTTCGATTACGTAGATATGTTCTATAGTCTAGCCTCAATTACAGAGTAACAGCAGCCGACATGTAAGGCTGGAAGAATGCCGTGTAAGAAAGCAGCAAGCCTTGTGAGTTCTAAGCGGAACCCCACGACATTCCTGCGCGCCTCATAAATGTTACTTGCGCTGATCAGTCTTGTCAAAAACTTAATTTATGACTTATACAGTATAGTGTCTAATCTGCTCATTTGTATCTGTCAACAGCAAAAACGTGTGCAGATTTGCACCTGCAATACTTCAATACCAACATCAATTACAAACATCAAGTTCAAAGAAAACATTAAAAACTTCACTCCTTCGAATGTATTAGTAAATTGTTCTGCCATTCGGTCTACGTGAACTTTGAAAAGTAAACACGCGACGTTATCTCCTAAACGGGACGCCATACTGCACGATTATTGCAGTATTTTGTTGCCAATATAATTCTTGATTCTAATTACATGTATGTGTTTACAATCACCCTGTGTACATTTTTGTACACTATGTATGGTTGTGGGCCGGTCCCAGTGGCCGCGCGGTCTAAGGCGTAGGTCTACGGCCGCTCGCCTCCTGAGATCGTGGGTTCGAATCCCACCGGGCGCATGGATGTTTGTCTGTTGTGAGTGTTGTGTGTTGTCAGGTAGAGGTCTCTGCGACGGGCTGATCACTCGTCCAGAGGAGTCCTACCGACTGTGATGCGTCGTTGTGTGTGATCAAGAAACCTCAAGAATGAGGAGGCCTTGGCCCGCGTTGGGCCGCAGCACCACAGGAAAAAAAAAAAGTATGGTTGTGGACTAGCACCTCTCTGCACGCGTCAATTATACCTATTTTGGTGGAGGAGCGGTTGAGAGCGCATCTTTACGTGGCAAATTTTTTATCTGACAGCAGCTGTGGTCACGTATTGCAGCAATAAAACCATTATTCCCTCCCGGAAGAAATTCCGCTACTAAACTGCTGGTTGGGTTAGTTTGAAACGTAATGTAAGTTTTTCATTTGAAATGACTGGTGTATCAACGACCCTGCCGTAAAGTAAGTTCTCGCCGCACAGACCCGGGTTCTTTCACAAGACAGTGCATGTGTCGTCTGAGGTGGATAGAGTTGCATTCGGATTGGTTCTTTGCTTAGTGTTTCGGCTATTCCGTGGCAAACACAATTCCACCGATATTCCATGTTCATTCAACCGTCAACCGGGGGATGGCCAATGGGTCCGACAGAGGTCGCAATTCCAGAGACATGGTCTCACCCTACCATAAGGCAATAAAAGAAAAGAAATTGAAGCATTAACAGTCGGAAAACCATGATTACATCTTTTGTTGTACGTGGATGTGCATCATGGCCTCTCTTCTTGGAAATGAAGAGCGTAAAGTGACGGTGTTTGAGGACAAATTGTCAAGGAAGTCACTGGCCCGAACAAAATGGACAAATAGGAGGAAAGAGAAGAAAAGTCCATAATGAGGGAATTTAGGTACATTATGTTGCCCACATCAAAATAATGAAACAGACAAGGCAAGTAGCACGTAAGGCGAAGATGACTATGTACAGGAAAGAAATGTAGCCGGAAAACCTATTAAAAAAAGGCGTAGGTGGATCTTAAAGACATTAAAGTATGACGGATGGCTCAGAAATGATCAAACGGCGAGGCCCGATGAACAAGATTATGGCCCTTCAAGCCTCATAAGAGCGAAAGATTTATCTGCCAGTTGAGCGAATATCCGCCTTTCGAGAGGGGCTTTAATGCATTTAATTAGTAGATCAAACACACGTAAATTGATTCATTCCTTAAAGTACGAAAACCTTATCCATTCTCTTTAATTTATAAAATTTCCCCTAACATGTCCTAGTTCAGTAAAACAGAAACCAAACACGCAATTTCGCAGAATTTGGTTAAACTTAACTGGGAACTTCAGGCGCTAACTTACAAAACTGCAAAATCAATACACTGAGTTAGAGCTGTTTCAGCTCTCAGATTTTCCGGTTCACGGTAACATTAATTATTGTGTTAATTCCATCACTTATTTGTAGTTCATAGTTGACTGGCTAATTTAATTATTCTGGTTATTGTTAACTGTGCCACATTGTCCGTTACAGATAACAGCACATAAAACAATTTACATTTAAATAACCGCTCTTACACATTACTGTAACAGTGTAAAAACTGCAAACTTCATAGAAACTTAAAAGAAATCTGGCGATGGTGTCTATTATCATACTGACTGAAACTTTAGACTGTCCATTGCCTCAGGATAAGGTCCAAGAGCAGAGACTGGCTCTTTGTAATGGGACCCTCATGGTACGGTCTCCCCACTCAAAATTCCACCAGAGGACGTGGGCAGACCCAACGTCCGAAAGTTGCTGGCTTTTAGGCCAATCTTCAGTTCCGACTTTGACGACTTTGTGTGTGGCATTTGAATGGGGTATATGTTAGTACCTACACCAAACATCCGCGATTAAAATGTGTGTGCAAGAATGTATGAATGAATTCTTCTTCCTTCGCTGGCCTAGAGGATTCCATGAGGTTGAGGCTTCCAGATTTCGAGACAATCGGCACAGGAAGGTGGTACGGTTCTCAGCTCTACGCACCGGCCACCTTTACCTCCCAGGAAATATTCCTGGTACTCATTTCTGTCAGAGGATGAGCCATACTGCGGCCGGAAGGATTATGTCAAAGGAAAATCCCAATCACACCATCGAGAATCGAACCCGCGACCTTCCGGCTACTAGCACAGTGCCTCAACCAACTGCACCACCGCCAGGGGTGACAAAAAATAAAATATTATTCTGAAGTACTTGGTGGCCCGGAGACAAACGGAAATTAAAAACAACACTTAGCTGGAAAAGATCAATTCTTCCACTTGTGGTAAATAATTACAGAACACAGTCATAAATATGCTACTCTGAAGACTGGCAGGCATTATGTTTCCAGTTTTAAAATACGTAATTACGGCTGTTAAGGTTGGTCTCAAGTATTGGTGCAATAAAGCGTTTAAAAGTTTAGAAATGCTATGCCCTACCCATATTACGGAAGTAAATTAAGTGGACAGTTACTGACTTCCACATTCAGGCAGACAAATAAAAGTTAAATGGCTCCACTCATTCTTAACCTCAGCACATGGTAGAAGCAATTGGCCAGCCTCACGCCTCGGTCTCTTTAACCCGGAAAAATAGTCCCCGATAATCATGGAATAGAAGGCTGGGTCGGCTTCACTGCCTACATGTACGTCATAAAAAAAGAAAATGTCTGTCCTCTGGATGGATTCAAACGCCGGCTCGTCCAACCGGAGCTTTGCCACTGTACTCACTGTTTTACGCCAACTTCTACTCAGGCAGCAAAGAACAAGATAACATTTCAGTATCTAAAGACATATCTTGCTTACACTTTAGACTGAATCCCCCTCCCTGTTGTGCTGCCCTATTTGACTATCATAACCGTATTCCCAAAGCGGCACCCGTCACGTTTGACATCTTGGAAGGCTTAGTATAAGCCTACTACGTACCAGCAAACATGGCCCATGCTCTTGTCGCTTACTGGAGTTTGAATAGCGGCCGGGAGACCAATCAGACTCTTCTGATTCTCCTCGGTCTCTTTGAGCCTTAAAATAGAGCACGGATGTTTTCATCTACATCCCAGTACACAGATAATTCTACCAAGCAATGCTAAATTTCCTCATTAATTGAAATGTTTCACGTACACAAAGAATCAAGACGTGGGCCTTCTTTGACAAAAAAAAAACTTCGGAAACGGATTGGGATGTTTAGGTTAATTTACTTTACGTGAGTCTAGTAACTGGAAATAACCACATGTGGGAAAGCGGGCGAAGAGCAGAGGACCCTCGAACATCATTTGACGAGCGCAGGGAATAGTAGTGGCGATATATCATTAAGGGAATTGTGAAAATACAGGGTCCCCCAAAAAATAGTTGTTCAGTTCTACACGCCTCGTTGTTGATGTCTGTACCCCCAAGGAAATAATTTCTTTCAGAAAAGCTCTGGAACTGGCAGCAGTGTCTACACACTTCCGCCTCCAGAAACAACAGTGAAACTGTATTCTCTGTACTGAGTGTTGTCAAATGTCACATATAAAACAACAATCTAAATCATCTGCAGCTTTAAGTGGTGTCCATATTGTCAAGTTGTTCTATTAAAAGGGAAGTTTGTGTTGATTATATCCTATCTTGTTGCTTCGCAAATGCCCATGTTCCTAATGGAACGAAAGGATATGCTACTGATACTACTATATCCTATCTTCTGTCATTAGCGACTAACATTCTTATATGCATGTTTCAATGTTCGATATTAAGTAATATTCTGAGAAATAATTTGTGAATGCAAACGCGTTACAGCTAAACAACATTAATAAATTTATCTTTGGTTAGAAAATTGTATAGACCCCAGTACAGAATTTTCTTTTACCTTGAAATGCTGCTTCGAAGATGTTATTCTGCCCTTCTTGCTCAATGGTAAATGAGAAGAGGCATATAGCTGGCACAAGTGCAGTGAGCAGGAAAGTTGGCAAGGGGTTGAACATGGTGACCTCGAGCAAATGAAGCACTTCCAATCGTAATAACTCGTCTCTATGAGGCCCTAACACACACGCACTCGCTTGACCTATCGTCGGTCGATATTACTGTTACCGTAGTACTATTGTTTCCTTTGTCTTTCATACATATCCCGGAACACATCGACGGTACATAACTTAAGCACGGAAATGAGCAAAGATAGTAGCCTCAAAGTAGTGTTAGGCAATCAGTTTATAAAACGAACTATACAAGTCACGTAACTCACACGGACACACTTTCATAATACAACGTGTACTATTAGTAACAAAGAATATAGTAAATACACGTGCATGATTCTAAATCATATCTTAATGCTGTTTCACACATGCATTCAGCTCCGCAATGCAAGAAACCCGCACACCGAAATGTCACACCGGTCCTCTTTACATTGCAGACATCATGTCTGCACCCAGATCTTCCACTGTCTGAATCACTCCCGCTGCCACCGGTAGAGGTCTCACGATAGCTACTACCGTTGGACCGGTCGAAGAGAACAGTTCCAGGGGACGGGGGTGAGGTGACACGCGCCTCGTGACGTACACACAAGAAGAGCAGAGTAGTTCGATCGAGAGCAATGCGCCTGCTCATGGGGCTGTTTTCAGAAACCGGCATTTGACGTTTGTTGGTAGGTCGTCATTGAGCAAAGACTTCACACTGAAAAAGTACAATGGCTGCTAGTAGTAGTACCTTATTGTACTTTTTTTAATGTCACTATTTCTTCTGAATTCCAAATGAGAGTTGGAAGGTTTATGACTGGCACATTGTCGCGAGTACGGATAATACTATTTGAACGGAAGGATGCCAGGAACAACTTTTCTTTCGCCAATACAGTGTCATTAAATATATTTGATACGATAAATACAGGGACAATTTCACAGGATGGTGAAAATGTACATCTGTTGCTGAAGCTGATATCTATTTACTGTTACAAACTGACACTATTCTAAACTGCCCCATCCCCCAGCTTGCCAAACACAAACATTACTAAATGAACGAAATTGGGTGCCGTTTGTGACCACATATCGAAACTGTATGTTGCACAGACAGGCAGATTTGTTACGATTCCACTACGCTTGGACTCAAAACTGCCATTCCTTTTGGTTCTAAAAATAATGTCTAACTGTTCATGTTATCGGTAACTGAAAAACCTTTTCACTACAATCAGGTTCCTAGGCTATTGGCAGAACGGCCGACGAACCACAGGTAATTTCAATAGTGTAAAGAGATATTTCCTATCTAAAGTGTCCAGCCAAGTTTCTTTAAGGTAACCATTCGTCCCGATTTTCTGGGACAGTCCCTGAAACAAGATTTATGCCCCAAACTACCTTTGTCCCAGTCATTTTTTATTTTTCCCATTTTATTCAGTCTCCATGCTAATACTCTTTGCATGGAGACTTTTTTTGGATCTTATTAGCGACTTGCCCGACGAAGAAATGGAAACAGTGTTGCACATAAAGCAGTAACATTCAAGATATACGTAAGTTATTAAAAACATGGCTGTAAAGTACCACATTAATTGTTACTGTAATGCTGTCTCTGTCCCTGCACTGGCCAGGGAAAGAATGTTCACATTCAGTTTCATACCGGGGCGGGATAGCTCAGTTGGTGTAGCAAATCGCTACGGGCTGGACGGTCCGGGGATCGATTCCTGGTGGATGCCAGGTGTTCCGCCCCCGTCCAGACCGGCCGCGCCGCCCACAAGACTCCTATACAGTGGACACCGGGTTATTCCCGGAGGTAAAGTGGCCGGGACATGGCATTAACCGCCCACTCCCATCCAGCGCCAAGGTTAAAGAAAGAGTAGAGCTATAACTGTACTCCAAATCTGTGCCTTCATGGCAAGTTATAGGCTGAACTTTGCCCTTTCCTTTTGAAGTTTATGACTAAATTGGTAATGTTTCATCAGGGGAAAAGCAGCTGGCCACATGCCAAAGCTTCCCTTTTGCCTTTACAGCATGGTGATTAAGCAGTGGATCAAATTTACCTAGGTGTGTTCACGCCATTGCAATTTCCCACACTAAAAATATAATCGTTTTAATTCCAACATGACTGAAAAGTACCAAGTTATGCAATTAGGATCAGAAGGGTACATTTCTGCTAACAGGGCCTGATTGATGTCAAATTATTTCTCCCTCACCAAGCCACAACCAGGGCTAAGATATAACTTTCAGTCAACAAGTGGCCTGACATTTTAATAACACACAATGGTCATTGCATCCAGGACAGCATAATTGGCAGAGTAACTAGGCCGTAAGTGGACGGCCTGGTGCTCGATTTCTAGTAGGGACAACAGAATTCCCCCCCCCCCCGAAACAAAAACCCAACAAAGCCCCCAGGCCGACCCCGCCCCCCCCCCACCCCCCCCCACAGGGACCCCAA
>Ga0123354_10009600_pt1 | contig 14844 bp, 7 predicted proteins | sample TergutLab28metaG_2_FD_97872 | JGI IMG/M metagenome (GOLD analysis project Ga0123354, IMG submission 97872) | Labiotermes labralis P4 segment gut microbial communities from Petit-Saut dam, French Guiana - Lab288 P4 | ecosystem: Host-associated > Arthropoda: Insects > Digestive system > Gut ...
TCAGCCTACATAACACAACAAGTACTCGCTAGCTCCTGAAGATGGACGTATTAACGTCTGAAACATGTTGAGCAATATATAATAAAGCAAGTGTCATCTAGTTGGTCAACCATTATTCAAATAACACGGTATATTGTTCACAGAATGTATTTATTTGCTGGATACGTTTTTCTGAATAATGAGCGATTACTTCCCATTATATAATTATCCGGCTGCTTTTGAAATGGAGGTTTAAAATGGAATTTTAATATTTATAAAAGAGAAGTGCGTGTTCAAGGGCTTAAATAGTGAATTGTTATTAATATTCAACAAGTTAGGAAATATTAGCAGTGTGTTACACTCTTGTAGCGTTTACTTTGTTATTGTCACTAGAATTAAATTCGGGAAAATTTGCAAAACAAACACTGAAAGAGCAGGTGTTTTAAATGTGCCCTTACCACGTCACAACATACATTCCGAAGCTTGAGCCATATCTTAACAACAGATTTACATAAATCATAACCGCTAAACATCGAGATATCTTCAACAGGGAGCTGTACAATCGATTGTGCTTGAATGTCGCGTTTACCTTGCACATTCCTTCTTCGACCTCATCTCGTACGTCACAGGGAACACTGAGTTATAAAGACCAATAAAGGTAAAGGTAAAGCAATCACTATACATGCCTGGACAGGCCGTGAGGGTTCCAGGAGGTTCAGGTTCCAATAAACGCGAGATATTTTAATACCCAAGCCAATAAAAATGGCTTAGAATGTCATTCAGCGATTTACAAAAAAGAATAATTAATAGTGACTTTATAGGAATTTGTAGAGTACTTCATCTCTTAGTTTGTAAGGCTACATTTGTGTTTAATGTGGTTTTTAGGAACAAAATTTAATTCATCGCCTCTGATGTCGGTTCGCTTTTCATCGACACACGAAAAAAAATTTCAACTTTCCAAGCTGAGAAACGTGTTTTACAATGTATGAATCCATAACCGTCACAGAGGCTCCTGTATGGTTACGTATTGTTCCGCAAGTAGCGGTGTTCGCAAGAAGTAACTCTGAATTACTGTTGCGGTCGTCTGGGTTACAACACCTTGTAGTGTGTAGGAACTCACTAATTTGTTGTAGATACATAACGCTTCATCATCCTGAAGACGAAGGCAGCTTATTTCTCCGAAACGTTAATATCCATGACAAGGTAACAAGATTTTTATGATCTAGTAAAGAAAAATCACGAAAATGGTATCGCCCAGTGAGAGAAAGGTAAATGTTGTCTGTTGTTGATTAATTATGTAGGCGTGCTGAACCAGAAATAACATACAGGTGAGAAGAAATATGCCTCCGGCCACTCTTAAACTTCGTTGCTAGATGGATGAAAGTGGTCAGGTACAAAATCAGTGCCCTTTCCCTGGGAAACTTTTCCAGCATTAAGCAATCTACAGGAGAATGTGTGGGCGCCAGAACTGATCTGGAGAGAATAACGAAGAGAGCATTTTCCGCTCCTTCCGGAAATCAACGGTCATTGCAATAGTCATCGAGATCAGTCATTATCATGAATGACCTTCCCACTTCGCCATGCCAAATAGAATAAGTGCTGCCACTGTGCTGTCTTAGAGTGTCTGTCACCTTGCAGCCTGAAAAGTTTGATCTGTAAATTTACAGGAACGCGAAACTGACGACCGACAAAATCTAGGTTCGATTCCCGGTAGGGATAAAATATTTTTCTCATAATCCAAAAATCAAATCAATATCTGTGCAAACACAAATGAATCCTATTTATTATGTAGAACTACGTGTTTCGACCTATCGCACGCCATCCTCAGGCACACAATTGGTCTGTAAAACATACTGAGAAAGAAATAAATTTTAATAATTTAATTCAGTTTCGTGTAGGTACATAAAGTATAGGTATAATGCATATACTGTCATGCCGTGATTCTTTATTAGGCATAGGAACATATCTCCGGTTGCCTCAGCATTGATCCTCGCGCTGTTTTTTCGCTTAAAATAATTTTGTTTCCTAAAACAATAAAGTAATATGACTCTCTTAACATGCAGGGGATTCCCCGCAGTCTGGCTGTTGTCGATGGTTCTTCCTGGAACTACTCTCCCAAAGCTGGATATGATTTCCCCAGGTTAGTGCTTTTGATCTGTAATTGCTGGGCAGAAAATATTTTCCTCGGAAGCGTACTTGCTATAAATAACGCCGTAATGCTCTCAATATTGTACTGCATGCAACTGCTAGACAAGAAAAGGTAAAGCAATCCCTGTACAGGCCTATTACAGGCTGAGGCTCCCAGATTTAGAGAAAATCGGCACATGAAATGACATATTTGTCAGCCTTACGCACCGCCCACTTTCACCCATCGCCCTCCCCTCCCCCACCCCAGGTCTAAGTCGACCTCAGGGCCACAGTATGGCCAGAAGGATTTTGAGAATGAAAAATCAAACCCGCGACTTTCCGTCTTGTAGCGCAGTGCCTCAACCAACTGTGCCACCGCGTGCCCCCAGCTGCTAGGTAGAGGCATGTATGGGTTGTGATATACGTTCATACTGACATAAGGTTCACTTTCTTCCTAATTTCTGTTTGCATTAACATGATTCATCTAAAGCTGGTTTACTGACTGAATGACTGACTGACTTATTGGTTAACTGACTGACTGACTGACTTATTGGTTGGCTGACTCACTGACTGACTTATTGGTTGACTGACTGGCTAACTAACTAAATAACTGACAGACTGACTGACTTATTGGTTGAATGACTGACTGACTTATTGGTTGGCTGACTCACTGACTGACTTATTGGTTAACTGACTGACTGACTTATTGGTTGGCTGACTCACTGACTGACTTATTGGTTGACTGACTCACTGACTGGCTAACTAACTAAATAACTGACAGACTGACTGACTTATTGGTTGAATGACTGACTGACTTATTGGTTGACTGACTGACTTATTGGTTGACTGACTGACTGACTTATTGGTTGACTGGCTGACTGACTTTCGAAGATATGTAGCATTTACCAGTGTGAATTTCTGTAACAATAAGAGAGATGTCACGCTGAAGTTACTAAAGACACACTTGCTTCAAGACAGCAATATGATTCGCTTGCTATAGATTCAAACTTTTGTTTCAAATAGCATCTCGCACACCGAAGACGAGAGGATAACGATATGTTAACGATGGGTCGACACGGTAGGGGAAAGGCGTAACTTGCTGTGCCGTCTGTCGCTCAGTCGTAAATATATCGCTACAGAAATCGTAAACCTCACGAAGGTGTACAGTGCTTTACTAGTTTATGCAAACAAACACAAGAAGCAAATATCCAACTTGCGGGGCTTGTCTTGGACCATTTTACTTTGCGCGACTGGATAGATCCTAGTTGTCAAAGAATGGACAAAATTTAAAACTCTTCTGTGTCATCCTGTAAAATGATTTAAATCTGTCACGGTCCTGGTAGCAGTTCTCGGCAGTAACGAAATTGCTTTGTTTACCCTTATTGAAGCAAGGGTGAATCCAGCATTTCTTTCTTGTCTCCTCCTCCTTCTGTCCTGTTCTTAAACACTAGATAAGGTATATGTCCTCTTCTTCCGACAACACATTCATAGAGAAGCAATGCATAAATTCTTAGCCCATCGCCTCCAGTGTGCGAGCGACGTATCGTATTGTATCTGCAGCATCGTCATCTCATTGCCATCGCATCGCAAGTTGTGCCACGTGTGACAGCATCCTCATTGTCTAATAAACCGTTTATTAAACTAAAAAGCCGTTTTATTCATTAGAACGTTAAAAAAGCCAGACCTCGCTAATAACGTAAGCCTATTTGTGATATCTGATGCTGTCCCATCGGTTGATACATATCGGCCTTCTGAATTACGTCGCCTTGTGGTATGATAGATATCTGCCATGTTTGTCAGGTTCCAAGGCTGTACATTACAGAGTACCCTATTCCTACCATTAGTAACACGAGGAGGTATATGATCCTTCGGACCCTTAAAGATGTTCTCGGTTCATGTATTGTTTCTCTGACACACGACTTCCCTCACTCATTCTGTACGTTCCACTGTAACACACTAAAAGGTAAAGTAGTCCCGTTACAGGCCTGGACAGGCCCAGAGGGTTCCAGGAAGTTAAGGTTCCCATATTTCGTGACAACGGCACAGGATGGTGGTAGATTGTCAGCCTTACGCACCAGCCACCTTTACCCCCAGGAAATGCTCCTGGTACTCATTTATGTTAGAGGCTGAGTCGACCCCAGGACCATAGTGCGATCGGAAGGATTTTATGTCAATGAAAAATCCACTGACGCCATCTGGGATCGAACCAGCGACCATCAGATTTGTAGCACAGCACCTTAAGCACTGTGCTACCGCGGTCCCCACTGTAACACACTGGAATACTGAAATACTGCACATTAGCATTTGTGGCACACAGAACATCCGCAGGCTCTGTGTCATTCATGCTAGTCCATTAATTCACGACAATATGTTGGCTGTGAAATGTAGACAGAAACTACTGCATGTTTCTGAACTGTGAGTCTCAAACTTTCAGAGTGCTCGGTAGGGTCGCATTAGTAGGCTTACAGTTCAGAAGCCTTCAATGTTTCAATTAAACGTTGACAAAATTGAGACAATGGCGTCGAAAGATAAAGCGGTTTATCAAAGTTTTAACAACATTTCGACTGACCGTAGATCAAATAATTTTACTCAAACAAAGGGACTTACGTAACGTAGTCATAATGAGCAGGTTCTCACAGCGATAACCGCCACATTCGTAGTCTAGGAATATAGGTTCAAATCATGACCGAAAATGTATGTATGACTGCGAATTTTCGCTATTCCCAGGACTCAGAATATATTTCTTCAAACTACTCTTAAGTGTGACAAAAAGTGAGCCTTCAGAAATGTACAGCTGTGTGGCGTTTTTGGTACGGTGTTTCCCTAAATCTATTTTGATGGAGAGAAATTTCGGTTTTAAAGAAACTGACAAATACCCAAATCAGTAAAATCAAATGAATATTTGATCGCGCACAACAAAACATAGAATAATCGGAACTCGTTAATTTTAATTGGTTTAGTATAATTTCAGTAAGTTGGTTCATCTGGGGTTGCTTTTATCAGCCATCACTTCAAAATCGATTTCTTTAAATGCAATTTACTATGGACAATGCTGTTTCAGTGTATAACTCAGTTAAAATCGTCCTATTTCCTTTAATGACGTAATATTAACAGTCCATTGTTCGGCATAACTAACACCCCCCCCCCTTAAAAAATGTTTTTTTTTGGAAACACCACACATGGCATATTTTGGGAACCACTGGTTATATAGAAGCGTAACCAGCACTCAAACTACACGGTGTCATCTCCCAGAAGTTCTTTATTTTGGAAATGACAACCTCAGTTCTCAGTTGTTTATGGACATGGCGTCCTGCTGAATTTGGTGATGAGGGGTTGAGGGAATGTGCGAGCGCACTGGCACATGCGATGAAAACATATCATTAGGCAATACACAAACTTCTGATTCATTTTGTGTGTACACTATTTTGACAAAAAAAATACCGAAATCTATTAGGTCTATCGAAAAATCGCACTTGTACAAGTGTAATAGACAAGCCTGTGTCATAGTCACGGGGTACAAGGTTCAGTTCTTGACCCGCAGGTCTGCTACTTTAACCTATATTTTTTGAAACCCTTCTCGTCTTCACCAGAGACCAAGAAACTCATCAGTATTTTGACTAGGGTACAGTGTGTGTTTGATTTCCGATGGGACGAATTTCTTTTCCAAAATCTCGCCCAGTCCACCTGGCCACCCATTTTCCTACACGATGCGTATCGGAGATCCTTTTCTACCGGTTATAGAGGAATGACCTTGAATATTTTCTTCAATGAAAGGGTGTATATTAAAGAAAGGATGGCGCTTTCCCACAACAAGAAAATTGCCACTCGAAGAAGAAGTCTTTAGTATCAAAATGTCAAGGTCCTCAGCCAGGAAGGTAAACCCTTTAGCTCAAGCACAATACATATTAGAGCCCTGCGTTCTAGGAAAGGATAAACGGGACACAGGACTTGGAAGTTTTTCGCGCAAGTATTCGTCCTTAATTAGCTTTCTGGTTGGTGGTTGGGTGGATTGTTTGGTTGTCTGCTTGGTCGCTTTTTTTGGTTGACTGGTTAGTTGGCTGTTTGTTTTTTGGTTAGTTGGTGGGCCAGTTGGTCGATCGTTCGGTAGAGTGGTTTATTGAATTAACAATCACGGTTACCTGACAAGGGATTATCCTCAATCTTTGGATTGGGGAGGGGAAAACAACTGTTTATCCTAATACTACAGCATGTCGGACATTTTTCAACATGTAGCACAAATATGGGAGACAGAAATGCTTAGGTCTGTGTAGTCTAATGGGTAAAGCAGAATGGGATAGAACACATGGATGGCATAAACCTTCAAAACGAAGGTTATAAAAGCGGGACGAAAGAAATTTATAAAATTGATTTATGTGTTTCCAGCTAGGGACTTGTAGTGGGTTATCAAGAAAACGGTAACGGACCTTTGGTTTTGAAGAACTGCTGGGAATTTCTTGAGTAATTTGAGCAACTACTAGTTTTTCAAAAAGTTCTCAACTCCCTGGTGTTAGTAGTATAGGCAACGTGTAACGTATCCAGACACAGGATTCAGACAAGCATCACAGCCCGCACATGTTATTGGAGTGTACTCTAATAGAAGCAGAATTCATTCGATTCCCGGCGTTCTCTTCGCCATTACGCCCAGTTTGGCCCTGGGATCTACCCAATCCGCTGCCGAATGGGTACCGGAGACTTTTCCCACACATAGTGTGGCCGGTTCTTGCTCATAACTATAATCTCAATTTAATGCAGGAAATTAAGAACGACTGGATCTAACCTCCACTCCCCTATACGTCATCTGTAGTATGATGCTTATTTCATTAAGCACAGGGCACATTATCTTATATTTGTATCGAACCACTTCCTCTTGGAGAAGAGGAGGAGGCTGCCTCGTAGACTGTCCGTTCTCGTTGCCATGGTCGCTACGGTATTAATATGAAGTGGTTTCTTGCGAAGTATAAAACCAGCAGTCTCCGTACTTGTCACGGCAGGCAGTGCGTAGGTTCCATGCGGCATATTAATGATGAGCTAATAAATGACACACACACGTACAACGACGAGGGTTGGGGAAGGAGAAGGAGGTAAGCGAGGAAGTAATTTAAGGAGGCACTGTAAAATATCGATTGGTGTTAAGGGAGAGTTAAGGAAGCAAGATGGGGAGGGGGTTCCTACATATACATACAGCATCTTCCAACCCCCTACCCCACCACACACAACGTTCTCCCACTGAGAGGGAAGAAGATAGACATCTAAGAAGATGCATGTGCGCTAAAGAAAGAGAGAAAGTAACCCCATCCCCTTAAAGACTCGTAATGAATTCCAGCACTCCAGGCTGTAGGGGAAGAAGTAAGATGGATGGGTATGCTACTTCTTTGGTTCTGTCTACTTTCTTATTCTCTTCACCGAGATTTTGTTATAAGCTACCGGGGAACCCCCCCTTACCACAGTGACCTTCCCCACTGACTGTTAATTAAGATGTGCATGAGCCTGGTCAGTGTGTCTTGAACTCTAGAGGACAGAGGATCAAAAGTGAAGGTAATGTAAAGTTGTTTTTATTCCTAATCAAGCACCACGTCTTGAAGTCGTGTGTGGGATTGGAGGTTTACATCCACGTGTTCTTACACTCAGTACTGGATGACGTTACTAGTCAATTTTACACCTCAGCGACTCTGTCTTATTTGGATAGGAGGCTTCCTGGGCTGCAGAGCTAGTGTCGTCAGTTTCAAAAAAAAGAAAAAATTCTTTCTCCTGCAGGGAATCAAACCTCGAATCCCCGGTCGTCCAAGCTGTAGCCTTTTTATTATGTCCATTGAGTTATTCAGGATCTAAAAGTTGACTTTTATAAGTTTTCAGAATTGTAAATATCGTGGTAACAGAACTGAACGCACCGTGGTGATACATCTGTCTCCTAATACATTTTAACTTTCCATCGAAAAACACTTTACTCGATAAAACAGGAGTACTCGGTTAAAACGTATTACAAAATTATTACTGTTAAACAAGCACAACTGTTCCACACGTATGAGAGAGTAGAATGGACTGTACAAGGGGGTGCTGATAAGTCCTTAGCCCAACCAGGAAGGAAAGAAGCTACAGCGACCAAACTCGGGATTTATTCAGCATACTCCCCACGAAGCTCAATACATTTCTTAGCCCGTTGCTCTAACTTTCGCAAAACACTCAAAAAATTCAGAAAGTTGTCCGTCCAACATGGTCTCCACGGCAGCAATGGCCTCCGCGTCGGACGAAAAATGGCGATTTTTCAATTGTTTTTTCAGTCCAGGGAACATGCGGTAGTCCGAAGGGGCCAGATCCGGAGAATAGGGTGGGTGATCAAGACACCGGAAGCCCAGGTAGGCCAGTTTCTTCTGGGTTGCAAGTGCGCGATGAGCTGGGGCATTGTCGTGCAAGAACAAGACACCCTTGGTGAACTTCCCGCGGCGTTTTTCCTTCAAAATATCCTTCAACTGCACCAGCAGAGATGAATAATACTCCGCGTTGATATTTTGGCCCTTTGGAAGATAATCAATGAGGAGGAAGCCGTCTTGATTCCAAAAATTTGAGGCAAGAACTTCTCCAACGGATTTTTGCATTCGGATTTTTTTTGGGAGGGGGGTGAGCCTCTACGGCGCCACTCCGTCGATTGTTGCTTTGTATCCGGGTCATAGTGACATAACCAGGTTTCGTCCATGGTCAACAATCGCGACGGGAAATCATTTGAATCGCGCCGAAAATTTTCCAAAATTTGCTCAGACGACTGGCACCGTTGACGTTTTTGATCCGCGTTCAGGCATTTCGGGACCCATTTCGCGGAGAGCTTCCGCATGTCCAGATCTTCATGAATGATGGACCTAACCCGCTCACGTGAGATGCCCAGTTGCTCAGCTATTGATTTAGCCGAAATCAGGTGGTCTTCCAAGATTAGCTCGTGAATTTGATCAATAATTTTCGGGGTGGTCACTGTTTTGGTTCGTCCAGGACGAGGCGCATCACAGGTGGAAAAGCACCATGTGTAAACTGGGCCACCCAGTTTTGGCGGTGGCATAGGATGGTGCATGTTCCCCTAATGTTTATGTCAGAATGGCGTGAATTTCCTTCGGCGCCTTGCCTTGCAGAAAAAAAACTTGATGACAGCCCGCGTCTCCATGTTGTTGAAATCGCGCGCCTCGCCTGACATACTTCCTTTCAGCCTCTGTAACTAGAAAATACTTGCAATTAGGCACATTAACAGACCCCTCTTTCCAACGACACTATCGATTCCGTCCTAAGACATCGGGAAGTAGTTCGAGCTAAGGACTTATCAGCACCCCCTCGTATTCAAGACTGATGCAGCAGATTTTTTTAGCAAGAGGGGTATATTATAACAACTTAGTCCTAAGTAAACCAATCCCAATACAGGCCTATTACAGGTTCAGAATGTTCCAGAAGGTTGAGGCTCCTAAGTTTCGAGACAGTCGGTATATGAAGATGGTAAGGTTGTCAGCCCTATAAACCGGCCGCCTTTACCTTCCAAGAAATACTACTGGTATTCATTTCTGTTGTGGGCCGGAATAGGATAGTCGATATATAGACTCGCTACGGGTTGGACAGTCCGCGAATTGAATTCCGGGGGAGGCATGATTTTCCGCGCCCGTTCAGACCGGCCCTAATGCCCACCCAGCTTCCCGCACAGTGGGTACCGGGTGTATTTCCTGGGGATTCCGCGGCCGGAGTGTGGTGTTGACCACCTACCACAATCTAGAGCTGAGGTTAAGGAAAGAATAAAGTTATGCCCTTACTCTCCCTCTGGCCCTTCGTAACCTGTTTTAGGGTGAAATTTACCTGTTACTCGTTTCTCTTACAGGCTGAGTCCACCCCAGGGCCATAGTGTGGCCTGAAGGGTTATGTCAATGAAAAATTCCAGTAACACCAAGGGAACTGAAAAGACGACTTTCCAGATTTTAGCGGAATGCTTCAACCAAATGCGGCAACGCGCGCCTCCCCAGTCCTAGGGAATGTGTGTTAATATAGTTCACTTTCAGGACGCACCAGGTTCGAATACCGCAAGCAGGTGGGGAGAGGGTAACTTGACGTCATTGTGGTTTCTCTTGCACTACACAGACAGATGCTTGGATGTCACATCAATCCTTCTAGAACTTGAGTGCACATTTGCGCAAGGCGGCCGTCTTCTCGTCACCAAAACCAAACACCAAAGCGATGGAATACCGCAACTTGCGGGACGTACAGGTCTGACTGAATTTCCAATTTATAGTGTTAGTGTTTTCACAACGTTAGGAATGACTTGCATATGCATAGCAGTTTCAAAATATTCCCGAAATCACTTTATTTCTGAGAAATACAAAACAGTACAATGGAACCGCGATAGTACAGTGGCTAAGGTGCTGCTCTACAAATCGGAAGGTCGTTGGTTCGATCCCAGATGGTATCATTGGAATTTTTCATTGACATAAAATCCTTCCGATCGCACTATGGTCCTGTTGTCGACTCAGCCTCTGACAGAAATGAGTACCAGGAGCATTTCCTGGGGTTAAAGACTGCCGGTGCGTAAGGCTGACAACCTACCACCATCCTGTGCCGTTGTCACGAAACCTGGTAACCTTAACTTCCTGGAACCCTCTGGGCCTGTCCAGGCCTGTAACGGGACTACTTTACTTTTTTACTAAACAGTACAATCATTTCACATACTTTTCTTCAAAATAGTTCCCTTGTGCAGCTATACACTTGTTCCAGCGGCTGTAAATGTTTTGGAAACTTTCCTGAGAGCCATTTTGTGAAAGCCTTTCCAGTTCTTCCGTTGCGTATTTAATAATGTCAGTACAATCAAAAAGAGATGCTGATTTCAAGCGAGGGAACAGGTAAAAATCAGCTGGAGTCACCTCAGAAGAGTATGGGGGATTCTACGGTGTTGTCACATTTTTTGCTAAGAAATCATTGGGCAAAACCGACTGGTGCGCTAGAGCACTGTCGAGAAGTAGAAACCAACTGTTGGTTCTCCATTTTCTGGGTCGTTTCCTTCTGACCGCATCCCTAAGGCGACGAAGGATGTCACTGTATATAAATTTCCCTAGTGCTGCATTTCCTGTAAATTATTCCAGCGAATTCTTGGAACGTTTTGAATCTACTATGTAAATGTAGAAGGCAGTGTAGAAGTAGCATTGAAAGGAATACTAAAAAAATCAAATCCTCTACAAGATATTTTTCCTCAGAGGTGTGTCTGAGGTCTCCGCTGTTCTAGGAACGAGTCACCTAGCGACGCGGGAACACATCGCAGAAAACGGGAGACCTCGAACCATATATAACTTGTGAGGTTCTCATGGAGACGATTAAGAACTTTGTTGTCTTTGACGGGTTGTCGTCTGGTAGACATTTAGGAAGGTTCTGTGGATTCTACTGCCTTCATGGTCAGGGTATATGATTTATATAACTTGATCATAGAGATAGACTGTTTCCCTGAAACGTCAGTACGTATCTACCAGAAGAAACGGTGTCGCATTCTAAAAGACATTTATTTTTGTAGTCTCGTTCACAAAAGTCGAATGACCGCAGTCCTGCTGACAGCTTTCAGTAAACTTGGACCCTAAGGAAATGTAGGAATATAAGGACGAAAACCACCCTATGGCCATGCGTTCTAACTCATAAGCCTGCGGCCACTTGACTGTTGGGATTGCGGGTTCGAATCCCGCTGGAATCATGGTTGTGTTTCTGCGGTGAGTTGCGTAGCTAACGACCTCTGCGAGGAGCTGATCACTCGTTCAGGAGTCCCACTGGGTGTATATCTAATTGCGTGTGATCTAGAGAACTCGAAAACCAGGAAGTATACGCCCTATAAGGTTCGTTGCACCACATAAAAAAGTAAAGAAATATTACAGTTTTAATTATTAGATTTGGTACCGAGATAAAGGAGATAAAGGGATTTCATTGGTACTGAGATAAAGGAGTTTCACTGACAGCTGAGCCGGCACCGGCGCGACAAGTTCATTTTAAGTCAAAGTGCAAATGGTTATCTGTCCAGAATAACAGGACCGACAGTGACGATTCATCTTGAATTCTCACTGATATTCACACGTCTTACAGTCGCACCCTGAAACCTGCTACTGTTTCAGTTCCATATAGCTCATCATTTTCTTTTTCTTTTTTTTTGTATTCCTGATTTCTTGCCCAAATTTTCTCGTCCTGCTCATCATCCGTATTTCTCTATTCCTCATTTCATTTCTTACATATTTGTACTTTCTTTTTTATCACAGTGGTGGTTATGAAGATTATCTTCTTCTGGTACTTTCCGTCACTACGCCCTATTCTGAGTCAGATAAATCCATTACAAATTTGATGTGTATTGGACCGTGCATCATCTTGATAACTGAAGAATAAAATCCAAATAGATTCCACTTATTACTTTATTGTGCTTATGTTAGGCTCAACATGTTTCGGGCACCATTATGCCCATCATCAGGAGCTCACGACGATAGCTTTGGTTACCACATAGGCCGTCTGGTTCTCAAGTTGCTACTGGTTCGAAGTTAAGTGCAGGCAGGATGGATGAGTGTGGCTGTATTACAGCCTTCGGTCCGGACACTCATCCATCCTGTCTGCACTTAACTAACAACCAGCAGCAACTCGAGAACCAGACGGCCTATGTGGTAACCAAAGCTATCGTCGTGAGCTCTTGATGATGGGCATAATGGTGCCCGAAACATATTGAGCCTAACATAAGCACAATAAAGTAATAAGTGGCATCTAGTTGGATTTTATTCTTCATGAATCCATTACACTTTGGCCATTCTATTTGTTTGATATAAAGTTCAACATTATATTCCTATCTACGCATAGATCTTCAAACAGGTCACTGTCCTTTCAGTTTTTAGTGAAGATTTTTTCTTTTATTACTCCCATGCTTGCCATATGCCCCATGTTACATCTACAAGTCTGGTGAAGGTTGAAATTTATGAAGTTTCTCAGAATGCGTTTTCTTACAAAACATTCTTCATTATTTAAGAACACTCTCATTAACGAGTCTACAAACTCAACATACAGATCGATTTTCCGTGTTAGTGAGTTAAAAAAGTGAGGTCTCATAATAGATATGTCCCGTGGTAAGAGTTTTGAGAAATGCTGACACAGGATGCATGAACACACTTTGAAAAAATTACAGTCAATAAGCCTGTTGTCATATTGGCCAAACTGAAACCTTTCAAGGGAAGTGGTGCCTTGATTCCTCACAGGCCCAGTAAGATACTGAGCATTAGACCTGAGATCTCTTATCTTGCAATTGAGATTTATCTTCTGAGGTCATGTCATGGCCCACACGGTTAGTTTCCCGTCTCTCGCCAATGAAACCTTGCCAATCCCGGGCCAGTCAAAATGAGATTTGTGGTGGACAAAGTCGAAATGTGGCAGATTTTTCTCCAAGTGTTTCAGCTGTCCCCTGTCACTACCATTCCACCAATGCTGTATAATCATTCAGTCATCTTATCATCCACGCTATGTAACCTGAAAAATAGTTATCGCCCTTATACAACGCACATAAATTCCATTAATGAGGAACCATCTTCTCTTTATTTTCTTTCATTCAGGCCTAGGGCTGATGGTGACAGTATATGGAGTGGGGAGAATATTGGCTTATATTTGGTAGCAAGTGTAATATAAACTGATAAATATCTCGTTATAAATTTCTTGGTTTATTTATGTTACCACAAACTTGCGGAGACTTTTGTCTTGAAGGAACTCAGAAAGATTTAGACTTTATCTCGAAATATTATGTAGTTCACTTTGTGAGCGTGTGCGTAATGGCACTGTGCAGTCTGATAGGTTGGTACTAGTCTTTCGAACGGATATCCTGCCTCCATCTTCAAGATAGAAGTCAGCTCTTACGTATATTAACGTTGTAAATGATACTCTGTCCCACGACCTAAGGGCGGTGGAGACACCCCACTGGTACTACAGGAATGAGAAACAGTTTGCAGCCATCCGACCTATTTAGTACGACATCGCTGCTAAATGAGAACAGGCCTGTTGCAAGAGGAAGCGAGTGTACATGGAAGGCAAGAAAGCTGTGCCTATATAAGAACACAAACCTAGCACAACATATGCAGCAGGCCCCGAAGTACGCTAGCTCTTGCTAATGGCTTTGATCTCTACGAATTACAGAGCTCTTGTTATGCTTTCTCTTATCCTGGATATTCTTAAGGAAAGCCGTAAACGACCACCTTTATGGCTACCTGCTGGTTGGTAGAGACTCGGAGATTTAAACTGCTTTCTATACTAAGAGAAGTCGGGGTAACTTATTCGGTAAAGTAAATACGCTGTGGGCCGGACGATCCAGGATTCGGAATTCGACACCGAAAGGACGAGTGACTTATTCTTCTCTAAAGCATCCATTCAGCCTCCAATTCATTGTGTACCTAGTGGGGGAGGGTGCTGTTTCCTTTAGAATGAAACAGACGGAGCCTGAAACGAACCACTCGTTTTATCTAGTGTTGAGGTAAATGACGCATTCGTTACATTACATTAAGCAAAGGGATTATTATAACTGAATAAAGAGAGACCAACTTGATGTCACTTGCTTTTTTATTTCATTATTTAATGCTGAAGGCTGCACCCCAGCCAAACCACAACGTAACACCAACACGCATCGAACCAGAGCAAAACAACCCATGAAATAACTCAACAAATAAGTCGCAAGCTCCTGAGGATGGATGTATTAACATCCGAAACATGTTGAGCATTAAATAATGAAATAAA